>BFBZ01000067.1_pt1 | contig 201945 bp, 191 predicted proteins | sample 1888401 | NCBI WGS metagenome assembly BFBZ01 (sample SAMD00112614, study PRJDB3348) | symbiont metagenome | host: Chara braunii
CCCCCATTCGCGGACCCGCCACATGATCAGCAACGTGACGACGGCGGAGGGCGACAACGGAGCCATCCCGGTGAGCTGTAACTTCGTGGTCTTCCGCAGCCGCATGGAAGTGACCAACATCTATCCCGGCCACGCCGAATACCTGCTGGTGCGGGGAGGCGACGGGCTCAGGATCAGAAGCAAAAAGGCCGTGCTCGACGTCGACGCACTGCGGCCGCACGGCAAGATCAGCATCATCCTCTGAGGAGGCCACCATGGAAGGCTACGAGAAGCTGGGATACATGGCGCTGAACGTCGCCGATGTCGGCCGCAGCTGCGACTTCTACGAACGGCAGGTCGGCCTGCAAGCGAGCGGCGACGCCGAGGGCGTAGCCTTCCTCCGCTGCAGCGAGGACCATCACAACATTTCTTTGCATGCCGCCGACAAGCCGGGCCTCAAGCGGGCCGGCTTCGAGATGAAGAGCGCGAAGGCACTGGACGAGCTGGCCGCGCGGCTGGCGGGCGAAGGGATCGCGGTGGTTGAGGTGCCGGTGGCGGAGCGCAAGCTTCTGGGCCTCGGCCGCGCCTTCCGCATCACCGAACCCCATACCGGCGCGACCTACGAATTCTATGACCACATGCGCCAGTGGGGCGGCCAGCCCTTCCAGCCGACCGTCGCCAAGATCCAACGGCTCGGCCATTTCGTGCTGAAGGTAGCGGCGTTCGAGGCGGCCTGCCGGTTCCACACCGATGTGCTGGGCTTCCGCGTGTCCGACGAGATCGACGGCACGATCTGCTTCATGCGCTGCCATCCCAATCCCTATCATCACGGCGTTGGGCTCGGCCGCGCCAACGAGACCCTGCTGCATCACGTGAATTTCATGGTTACCGAAGTCGACGATATCGGCCGGGCGATCTCGCGCTTTGCCAAGGCGCAGGTGCCGATCGTCAACGGCCCGGGCCGCCACCCGCCCTCCGGCAGCATGTTCCTCTACTATCTCGATCCCGACGGTATCACGGTCGAGTACAGCTTCGGGATGGAGGAGTTTCCCGTCGAGGGCGCGCGCAAGCCGAGGGTCATGGAGCCCATCAAGGCATCGATCGACTACTGGGACAGTTTCCTCGATCCCCGCAAGGCCACCGTAGGGGCAGTCGAGCGGATGTCCCCGACGACAAAGGCAACCGAGGCGGCGGCGGAATAGCGCCGGTCAATAGGTCCGCAGCAGGCGGTCGATGTAGTCGAGTTCGTCCTTCGGCCGGGCCTGCTCGCCGGCACGGCGGCGCAACTCGTCGAGTATCTCGCGGCTGCGCTGGCGCTCGAGTTCGAGCGGTACCTTGTCGACGCCGGTGTCGACGGAGTCGCCGTAGTTGCCGTCGGAGCGGCCGAGCGGATCGCGATCCTCGCTGCGGCGCTCGCGTTCTTCGATCTCGGCGATGTCCTGGTTATTGCCGGGCCCGCGCTGCTGGCGCATCTGCTCGGCCATGTCGCCCATGCCCTGCTGCAGGTTGTCGAGCGCGCGGCGCTGGGACCGCGAGGCCTCGCGCGGGTCGCCGCGGCGCAGCGCATCCTCGGCCTCGCGCATCGAACGCTCGGCACGGCCGAGCGATTCGGGCATCGGCATGCCGTTCTCGTCGAGCTTGTTCATGAACTCGCCGAGCTGGCGCCGCAGATTCTCCTGCTGGCCGCGCTGCTGATCGCCCCATTGGCCATCGCCGGGCTGGTTGCCGCCGGGCTGATTGCCCTGGCCCTGCTGCCCCTGCTGGCCGCGTTGTCCCTGCTGGCCTTGCTGACCTTGCTGGCCCTGCTGACCGCGTTGGCCCTGCTGTTGCTGCTGACGGCCCTCCCGCTCGGACTCACCCAGCAACTGGTTCTGCCGCCGCGACAGCCGGTCGAGCTGGTTCATCATCTCGCGGCCCTGCTGGCTGCCCTGCCCTTGCTGGCCGCGCTGGCCCTGCTGCTGGCGCTGCTGCCCGTTGGGGTTCGCCATCATCGGTGTGGCGTTCTCCATCATCTTGCGCAGCTCTTCCAGCATGCGCTTGGCTTCCTCGCGCTGGCCGTTCTTCGCCATCTCGCGAATCTTGTCGAGCATCTTCTGCAGGTCGTCGCCGGTGATGGTGTTGTTGGGATCCATCTTCTCCGCCTGCTCCTGCATGCGGCGGCGCTCTTCGGGATCCTTCATCTTCTCGGCCAGTTCCTGCTGCCAGCGGCCCATCGCGTCATAGAGCTGCTGGATCAGGCGCTCGATCTCCTCGTCGCCGGCCTGGCGCTGCATGGCATCGCGCAGCTCCTGGCGGGCCTGCTCGACGGCCCGCTCGGCGTCGGAGAGCGCCCCGCCTTCGAGGCGCATGGCGAGGTCCCACAGGAGCTTCTGCGTGTCGACGATCGTCGGCTTGTCGCCGTTGCTGGCCAGACGCGCCGCGCCGATGCGCAGGCCGAGCTGCACCACCGGATCCTGGCGGTAAGTCTCGGGCTTGGCGTGGATCATGCGCATGCCGTCGGCCACGTCGGCACGATAGCCCTTGGGGTCGCGGGTCAGCGCCTTGCGCAGCACGATCAGCGCCCGCGCCGTCGGGTCGTTGAACACGCGCTCGGGCAGCAGGAAGGTCTCGACCGAGCTGCGGCCCTTCTGGCCCAGCGCGTCGGTGGCAAACAGCATCACCGTGACCTTGAGGCCGGCCCAGGGATGGCTGGTCAGGTCGCGCACGAAGGTGTCGGCCACTTTCTTGGTGTTGCCGGCGACCGGCAGGTCGATGCGCAGGACTTCCGGTTCCTCGTCGTCGCTCAGCGCATCGTCGCCCAGCACGCTGCCGTGTAGGCGGACCTGGAGCTGAACACCGGTCACGCCGAAATCGTCACCGGCCACGTATTCGATCTTGGTCGACCATTTGTCGACGCCGATCGGGCGCGCGAAGTCGATGGTCGGCGGCAGATCGGGGATGACATGCAGCTTCCAGCGCGCCTGCTCGTCGCCACGTGCCTGCAGGGTGATCGTGTTGCCCTGGGTGATGGTCTGTTCGACCTGATACTTGCCCTTGCTGACCGTCGAGAAGTCGGTCTTGGCGGCCGGGCCCTCGCCGCCGTCGATCACGAGCTGCGGCGGCCGGCGGCCGCGCACGTCGTCGACGAAGCCCGCGATCTTGCTGCCGACCGGTACGCGCAGCAGCTTGTCCTTGTCGGCCATGTCGAGATAGATCGGCGGCTTGCCGGTATAGGCCGGCGGTGCGATCCACAGATTGGCGACGACCGGCGGCGGCGGCGGAAAGGCCGGCGTGACGGCAGCGGCCATCCGGTCGCTGCGCCAGCCGCCAGCCGCGGCGATCGCCACGACCAGCGCCAGGATCGGCACAAAACGCAGCGCCCACTTGTCGAGATTGGCGAGGCCCGGATGGGCCGGTCCGTTGGACAGGCCGGCCAGGCGGGCGGCCTCGCGGCGACGATGGGCTTCCCACAGGGCCGTCGCCATGGGGTCGGCTTCGCCGGTGGCCAGGCGATCCTGCACGGCGACCAGCGGGCGATGCGGTATGCCGCTGTCGCGCTCGAGACGGCGGACCGCCTCTTCGCGCGCGGGCCACGCGAAATTCCGGAGTTGCCACCAGGCAAGACCGGCAAAACCGGCCGCCAGGGCGATCAGGAGGCCGGTATGCACCCAGGGGTCGAGCCCCGAGAAAAAGTCGAGGTGAGCTGCCGCAATGAACAGCGCGACGAAGGAGAGCAATGGGACGAGCCGTGGCCAAAGCCCTTCCCAAGCTAGGGCCATCCACGCCAAGCCGACTTTGCGCCCCAAGCCGGGCGCCTGAAAGGTCGGGGGGGTCTGGCTCGCGTCCATCGCTTCCTTTCGCTACGCCTACGCTTTGCTTTTCTCCATCCAGGGCGGGAACCGCTCGGCGGAGAGCATCTCCTCGATCGTCGGCCGCGGTCGAGTCACCGCAAACCGTGTGCCATCGACCATCACTTCCGGGGCCAGTGGTCGCGTATTGTAACTCGACCCCATCACCGCCCCGTAGGCTCCGGCCGAGCGTACCATGATGAGATCGCCGGCAGCCAGCGGCGGCAAATCACGGTTCTGTGCCAGGAAATCCCCCGATTCACAGATCGGCCCGACAATGTCGCAACGGATCGTGGCGGCTTCGGGGCGCGCCTGGCGCACCGGCAGGATGTCGTGCCAGGCTTCGTACAGGGTCGGACGAATGAGATCGTTCATCGCCGCGTCCACGATGACAAAAGTCTTGGCTGAGCCCGGCTTCACCAGGATCACCTCGCCGACCAGGACGCCCGCCTCGCCGACCAGGCGACGGCCGGGCTCGAAGGTCAGCTCGCATCCCAGGCCGTCGGTTTCGCGGGCGACCACAGCCATGAACGCGGCGATCGAGGGCGGCCTCTCGTCGGCATAAACAATCCCCAGGCCGCCGCCGATGTCGAAGCGATCGATCTTGTGGCCGTCGGCGCGCAACTGCCCGATCAGTTCGCGCACCCGCACGATGGCGTCGCGATAGGGGGTGACGGTCGTGAGCTGCGAGCCGATATGCATCGCCACGCCGACGACCTTGAGGTTGGGCAGGCGACCGGCCAGCGCAAAGGCTTCGCGTGCGAGGTCGAGGTCGATGCCGAACTTGTTCTCCTTGCGGCCCGTGGTGATCTTGGCGTGCGTCTTGGCGTCGACGTCCGGATTCACTCGGATGGTGATGTCGGCCTTGACGCCGAGCTGACCCGCCACGGCATTCAGCGTCTCGAGCTCGGCCGAGCTCTCGACATTGATCTGGCCGACGCCCGCCTCCAGCGCCGCCATCAACTCCGACGGCTTCTTGCCGACGCCGGAATAGATGATGCGGCCGGCCGGAATGCCGGCGGCCAGCGCACGGTGCATCTCGCCGACCGACACGATGTCGGCACCTGCCCCCATGTCGCCGAACAGGCGAACGACGGCGAGGTTGCTGTTGGCCTTCATGGCGTAGCAGACGCTCGCATTGAGGCCCTTGATGCCGTCGGCGAATTCCTTCCAGGCGGCGCGCAGCGCGCCGGCCGAATAGCAGTAGAAAGGCGTGCCGACCTGGGTCGCGATCGTGGCCAGCGCCACGCCCTCGGCGTGCATCTCGCCGTTCTTGTAGGTGAAGAAACTCATCGCCCGCCCTTCTTTGCGCGCCGCGGCGCAGCCTTGAGGAAGCGCTGGCGCGCTTCGCCGACGGCACGCGTCACGTTGGCCGGCGCGGTGCCGCCCAGGCTCTTGCGCGCATTGACCGAAGCTTCGACGGTGAGCACCTTGAACACATCGCGATTGATCTGCGGCTCGACTGCCTGCATCTCGGTGAGTGAGAGCTGATCGAGATCGATCCCCTTGTCGGCCGCGATTCCCACCAGCCGGCCGGTGACATGGTGAGCCTGGCGGAACGGCAGGCCGATCTTGCGCACCAGCCAGTCCGCGAGATCGGTCGCCACGGAATAGTCCGCCGAGGCGACGGCACGCATGCGCTGCGGGTTGGCCTTGAGGTCGCGCACCATGCCGGTCATCGCCGCGATGCCGAGCTCCAGCGAGTCGGCGGCGTCGAACAGCGGCTCCTTGTCCTCCTGCATGTCCTTGCCGTAGGTCAGCGGCAGTCCCTTCAGGATGGTGCAGAGCGCCACGAACGCCCCCATGATGCGCCCGACCTTGGCGCGGGTGAGTTCGGCCGCGTCGGGATTGCGCTTCTGCGGCATGATCGAGCTGCCGGTGGTGAAGGCGTCCGACAGCGCGATGAAGCGGAACGGCGCCGAGCACCAGATCACGATCTCTTCGGAGAGACGCGACAGATGCACGGCCGTCAACGAGGCCGCGGCGATGAACTCCACGACATAGTCGCGGTCGGACACGGCATCGAGCGAATTGGCCATCGGCCGGTCGAAGCCCAGCGCCTTGGCCGTCTTGCGCGGATCGATGGGATGGGGAGAGCCCGCGAGCGCCGCCGCGCCGAGCGGTGATTCGTTCAGGCGGGCGCGGCAGTCGGCAAACCGGCTACGGTCGCGGCCGAACATCTCGACATAGGCCAGCAGGTGATGGCCGAAAGTGATGGGCTGCGCGGTCTGCAGGTGCGTGAAGCCCGGCATGATCGTGGCGGCGTATTCCTCGGCGCGATCGATCAGCGCGGCCTGCAGGTCGGCCAGCATCGCCTCGAAGCGGTCGATCGTGTCACGCACCCAAAGGCGCACATCGAGCGCAATCTGGTCGTTGCGCGAGCGGGCGGTATGCAGGCGGCCGCCGGCCGGGCCGATCAGCTCGGTCAAGCGCGCTTCGACGTTGAAATGGATGTCCTCGAGCTTGGTCGAGAACTTGAAGCGGCCGGTCTCGATCTCCTCACGCACCTTGGCGAGGCCGCGCTTGATGGCGACGCCGTCCTTGGCCGTCAGGATGCCCTGGGCCACCAGCATGTCGCAGTGCGCGATGGAGCCCGCGATGTCCTGCGCATAGAGCCGCCGGTCGAAACCGATCGAGGCGTTGATCTTCTCCATGATCTCCGCCGGGCCGAGCTTGTAGCGGCCTCCCCACATCGTGTTGGCCCGCTTCGTATTGGAGCGACTCTTCGGCGCTCGCGCCGCCCTGTTCTTCCGTGCCATGAATAAACGCCACTTGTGCTTTAGGATCGCGGCTTATGGCATATCCCGAACGAGATTTCCTCCCCGGCAAAAGGCCTGGCCGGCGGCTGCTGCTGTCCGCCGGCCTGGCGGCGCTGGCCCTGCCCGCCATGGCGCGCCGCAGCCTGGCCGGCCTCAACCCCGATCTGGCGCGCGGCGCCATGGAGCGGTTCGTACCGGCCCGCACGCCCAAGCCGCTGCCCAACGTCGAATTCCAGGACGCCAACGACAAGCCGATGAACCTGGCGGCCTTGCGCGGCCGTGCCGTGCTGCTGAATTTCTGGGCGACCTGGTGTGCGCCCTGCGTGAAGGAAATGCCGAGCCTCGACCGCCTGCAGGCCGCTCTCCCGAAAGACCGCTTCATCATCGTGCCGCTGTCGATCGATGGGCCGACCAAGCCCAAGGTCGTGCCCTTCTACAAGGACCAGAAGCTCAGCCGGCTCGGCATCTATTTCGACAAAGGCCGCAAGGCGATGCAGGGCCTCGACGTCACCCTGCTGCCGACCTCGATCCTGATCGATCCCACCGGCCGCGAACTGGGCCGCATCGAGGGCGATGCCGACTGGGACATGCCCGAGTCGATCGAGCTGATGAAGGCGGCGATCGCTGCCTGACCGGCCGCCGTCAGACCAGTCGGGGCGCGAAGGCGCGACGTCGTGCATAATGCCGTCGACATGACGCCACCGCCCGTCCTCTCCGATGCCGTTACGATCGAGCTGAACGCGGTCCTCGTCGCCCTCACGGAAAATCAGCCGCTGGTGCTGACCCTGGAGGACGGAACCCTTCTGCCGTCGGGCCCCTTCGCCACCGAACACCCGACTCTGCAAATCGGTGTGCGCGCCTGGGTCGAGCGACAGACCCAGCACCCGCTGGGCTATGTCGAGCAGCTCTACACCTTTGCCGATCGCAACCGCCCCGCCTCCGACGGCCAGCGGCGGGTGGTGTCGATCAGCTATCTCGGCCTGACCCGCGAGCGCCTGTCGGCCGGGGCACGCGATCCCGAATGGCGCAGCTGGTATCGCTACTTTCCATGGGAGGACTGGCGCTCGGGCCCCTCGCCGCTGGTGGCCGAGACGATCCTGCCGCAACTGGCAGCCTGGGCCGACGCCGTGAGCGACCCCGTCCTGCAGCGCGAGCGGCGGCAGCGGATCGAGGTTCGGTTCGGCGACGGCACGGAAAACTGGAACGAGGAGCTGATCCTGCAGCGCTACGAGCTGCTCTACGAGGCCGGCCTGGTGCCCGAAGCGCGACAGGCGACGGACCGCGTGGTGCCGGCGACGGGGACGAACGGGCAGCTCGTCCCAGTGCCGGGCATGCCGATGCGGCACGACCATCGCCGCATCCTCGCCACCGGCATCGCGCGGCTGCGCGCCAAGATCAAATACCGGCCGGTGTTCTTCGAGCTGATGCCACCTGAATTCACCCTGCTGCAGCTGCAGCGCGCGATCGAGGCGCTGGCGGGACGCGCCATGCACAAACAGAACTTCCGTCGGCTGATCGATCAACAGGGCCTCGTCGAGCCCACCGGGGCCTCGACCTCGGAAACCCGCGGCCGGCCTGCCAAGCTTTTCCGCTTCCGCCGTGAGGTCGTGCTCGAACGGGCGGTCGCCGGCACCAAACTCCCCCTCTCCCGGCCGATCTGAGCATCTGACGGCCCCTCCCATTCTGCGAAATAGACCGCTTGACCCTCATTATGCTCATTCTTAGTATAAATATCTAAATGCTCCCTTTGAGCATAATGAGGTGTCCGATGTCCTTATCCACTGCCCCGGACCTGATGGCCCGTACCGCCCCCCTCTATGACCGCGTGAAGTCGGTGATCCTGCCGTCGGAATGGTCGACCTTTGCCCCCGACGTCGAGGCGATCCTTGCGCTGAAGCGCGAGCGCAACGCCGTGATCCTGGCGCACAACTACCAGACGCCGGAAATCTTCCATGGCGTCGCCGACATCGTGGGCGACAGCCTGGCGCTGGCGCGCGAAGCCATGAAGTCGGATGCCGACGTGATCGTGCTGGCGGGCGTGCACTTCATGGCCGAGACCGCCAAGCTGCTGAACCCGTCACGCACCGTCCTCATCCCCGATCTCAAGGCGGGCTGCTCGCTCGCCGAATCGATCACTGCAGCCGATGTCCGCCTGCTGCGCGAGCGCTGGCCCGGTGTACCGATCGTCACCTACGTGAACACCTCGGCCGCGGTGAAGGCCGAAAGCGACATCTGCTGCACCTCCGGCAACGCGCGAAAGATCGTCGAGAGCCTCGGAGTCCCGAAGGTGATCATGCTGCCCGACGAGTATCTGGCGCAGAACATCGCGCGCGAAACCGATGTCGAGGTGATCACCTGGGCCGGCCACTGCGAAGTCCATGAGCGCTTCTCGGCCAGGGACGTGCAACAACTGCGCGCCGGTCATCCCGGCGTGGTCGTGCTGGCTCATCCCGAATGTCCGCCGGAGGTGGTGGCCGAAGCCGACTTCGCGGGCTCCACAGCGGCCATGGCCGACTATGTCGCGCGCGAGCGGCCAGCCCGCGTCGTGCTGATGACCGAATGCTCGATGAGCGACAACATCGCCGCCCTCAACCCCGACCTCGAATTCGTGCGGCCCTGCAACCTCTGCCCGCACATGAAGCGGATCACCTTGCCCAAGATCCGCCGTGCGCTCGAGACCATGCAGCACGAAGTGACGATCGACCCAGCCGTCGCGGCCGGTGCGCGACGCGCCGTCGAACGCATGCTGGCGATCTCCTAGGAGGCCGGACGGTGGAAACCCTCCCTCGCGATCTTGCGAGCGCAGCGGGCGCGCCGATCATCATCGGCGGCGGCCTCGCCGGCCTGATGACGGCACTGCGGCTCGCGCCACGGCCGGTGATCCTGCTGGCCAGGATGCCGCTGGCCGAAGGCGCCGCTTCGGCCTGGGCACAAGGCGGCGTCGCCGCCGCCCTGGGCGACGACGACAGGCCTTCACTGCATGCCGACGACACGCTCGCCGCCGGCGACGGCCTCACCGACCCAGCCGTCGCCCGGCGCATCGCCGCGGCGGCGCCCGACGCGATCGCCACCCTCGAACGCCTGGGCGTCGTCTTCGATCGCGACACCAGCGGCCGGCTGGCGCTCGGCCTCGAAGCGGCACACGCGCGCCGCCGCATCGTCCATGCCGCAGGCGACGGTACAGGGGCTGCGATCATGCGTGCCCTGATCGCCGCGGTGCGCGCCACGCCCTCGATCACGGTGATCGAGGGCCTCGAAGCGCGTCGCCTGCTGGTCGACGACCGAGGCATCTCGGGCGTTCTGGCAGCGGGACCGCACAGCGCCTGCCTGCTGTCGAGCCGCACGGTCGTGCTGGCCACCGGCGGACTGGGTGGGCTCTTTGCCCACACCACCAATCCGCTGGGCGCCATCGGCCAGGGCATCGCGCTGGCTGCCCGCGCCGGTGCAACGCTCACCGACATGGAATTCGTGCAGTTCCATCCGACCGCACTCGATGTCGGGCTCGATCCCATGCCGCTGGTCAGCGAAGCCGTCCGCGGCGAGGGCGCAGTGCTGATCGACGAGACCGGCACGCGCTTCATGGAGGGGAAAGGTCGCGCCGAACTCGAGCCGCGCGACGTCGTCTCGCGCGCCGTGGCCGCGCATATCGGCTGCGGCCACAAGGTCTTCCTCGATGCCCGCCCCTCGCTGGGCACGGACTTCGCCGCGCACTTCCCCGCCATCACCGCACGCTGCCGGGCTGCCGGGATCGATCCCGCGCGGCAGGCAATCCCGGTGCGCCCCGCGGTGCACTACCACATGGGTGGCGTGGCCGTGGACGCCGCGGGCCGCAGCACCGTCGAGGGGCTCTGGGCCTGCGGCGAAGTCTCGGCAACCGGGCTGCATGGCGCCAACCGGCTGGCGAGCAATTCGCTGCTCGAGGCCGTGGTCGGTGCGGGCTGCGTCGCCGAGAGCATCAGCGGCATGGCGGCTGCATCGCTGCCGGCACCGCGACCGACAGCCCTGCCGGCCGCCCCCGACGTGACGGTCTTGCGCACACTGGTCAGCGACACCTTGGGCGTAGTGCGCGATCGCGCCGGCCTGCGAACCGCGATCGCCCGACTGCAGCCAATCGCCTTCACCGACGATGCCGCCGCCGATCCCGCACTCGTGGCGCTCGCGATCGCGACGGCGGCGCTCGCCCGCGAGGAAAGCCGTGGTGGCCATTGGCGCCGCGACTTCCCAGACCCCTCACCCGCCTGGGCCTGCCGCCAGGCGCAGCATCTCGAAAACAACCGCATCGTCTGCAAACGGAACCCCTCTCATGACCATCCCGTCGCTTCCCACGCTCATGCTTGAACCGGTCGTCCGGGCGGCCCTGCTGGAAGATCTCGGCCGCGCCGGCGACATCACCACTGACGCCATCGTGCCGGCCACGGCACAGGCGGAGACCGTGCTGGCGGCGCGCCAGCCCGGTGTCGTGGCCGGCCTCGACCTTGCCGCACTTGCCTTCAGGCTGATCGATCCGGCGATCCGCATCGAGATCGAGCGGCCGGACGGCACGCAGCTCGCCAAGGGCGATCGCATCGCGACCATCGCCGGTCCGGTGCGCGGCATGCTGACCGCCGAGCGGGTGGCGCTGAACTTCCTCGGGCACTTGAGCGGCGTCGCCACGGCTGCGTCGACCCTGGTCGAGGCGGTGAAAGGCCACAAGGCGCGTATCTGCTGCACGCGCAAGACCATGCCCGGTCTGCGCGCCCTGCAGAAATACGCCGTTCGCGTCGGCGGTGGCTCAAATCACCGTTTCGGGCTCGACGATGCCGTGCTCATCAAGGACAACCACGTCGCGATGGCCGGCGGCATTTCCCCGGCGATACGCCGGGCCCGCGACGGCGTCGGCCATCTGGTGAAGATCGAAGTCGAAGTCGACACGCTCGCCCAGCTCGACGAAGCGCTCGCCGAGGGTGTCGACGCGGTGCTGCTCGACAACATGACACCCGAACAACTCGGCCAGGCGGTGCGTACCATCGATGGCCGCGCGATCGCCGAAGCCTCCGGTCGCATCACGCCGCAGACCGCGCCCGCCATCGCCGCCAGCGGCGTCGATCTCATCTCCGCCGGCTGGCTCACCCATTCGGCCACCGTGCTCGATATCGGTTTGGACTGGCGGCACTGACCTTTGTCGGACCGCGGGCTCTGCGCGAGGGAACCCTCCCGCTTTGAGGCTCGCGGTCCGATGAACTCAGCCGCCCACTTCGCAGTGCTTGTTCATCTCCTTGCAGACGCGCAGGACGGCCTGCACGACCATCGAGGCGGTTCCGCTTTCGCCTTGTCCGGCATGGCCCGCGATCAAGATCTGCGCGACGTCCTCGTTGAACGGCACGACATTCAGGGTCGCCGTGCGGTCGCCCTCGGCGATCTGCAGGCGGCGGGCGGCGGCATCGTGCATCAGGATGCGTACCGACTTGTTCTTGCGGGCGAGTTCATAGGCGGTGGAATAAACCTTGTCGGCCGAAGCATCGAGCAGGACCGTCGCGAAATCGTAGCCCGGCCGGCCGTTCTGCGCGCCTTCGGTCATCTGGTGAATCCGGCCCAGCGCCTTGCGCGCCAGGAACACCCACTGCGCCTCGGCCGCGCCGAACGGCACGGCGGCAAGACCAAGGCCCGCGAGCACGGCCATGGTCGTCAATCGGTTGAACATTTTCATCGATGCCTCCCTTCAGCGGGGGCGCATCTTACGCAAGCGTGGCCAGCGACGAAGCGGAAAACGGCGCCAGCTCGCCGAAGCGACCGTCGCGCACCTTGACCGCCCACGCCGCATCCGCCAGCAGCGCCCGACCGACCGCCACGAGGTCGAACTCGTCACGCTCCAGCCGCGCCTCGAGCTCGCCCAGCTCGCCGACGTCGGAGGCCTCGCGCGTGCGGAAGGTCTGGACGAAATCGGCCCCCTTGAGACCGACCGAGCCCACGGTGATGGTCGGCTTGCCGGTAAGCTTCTTGGTCCAGCCCGCGAGATTGAGCGTCGAGCCTTCGAACTCGGGCTCCCAGAAGCGGCGGGTCGAGCAGTGGAAGATGTCGGTGCCGGCCGCGGCCAACGGCTCGAGGAAAGCCGCCAGCTCATCCGGCGTCTGGGCGAGGCGCGCGCCGTAGTCCTGCTGCTTCCACTGCGAGAAGCGCAGGATGATCGGATAGGCCTCGCCGACGCGCGCGCGGATCGCCCGCACGATCTCGGCGGCAAACCGTGTCCGCTTCACATAATCGCCACCCCAGGAATCGTCGCGCTGGTTGGCGCCTTCCCAGAAAAACTGGTCGATCAGATAGCCGTGCGCGCCGTGGATCTCGACGGCATCGAAGCCGATCTCCTGGGCCGCCGCCGCGGCCTTGGCGAAGGCGTCGATCGTATCGGCGATATCGGCCTCGCTCATCGGCTGGCCGACCAGCTTGCCGGACGCCGACAATCCCGACGGACCGTCCGACGCGGCATCGGGATGAGGCCCGGTTCCGGGCTTGCGCAGCATGCCCTGATGCCAGAGCTGCGGGGCAATCCGCCCGCCCGCGGCATGCACTTCCTCCACGACGCGCCGCCAACCGGCGAGGCTGGCCGGCGCATGGAAGTTCGGCACGTTGGCGTCGTTGGTCGCCGCCGGCCGGTCGACCGTCGTCCCCTCGGTCACGATCAACCCGACGCCGCCCTCGGCGCGGCGACGATAATAGGCCGCCACGTCGGGACCGGGGATGCTCTGCGGGCTCTTGGACCGAGTCATCGGCGCCATCACCAGGCGATTGGCGAGCGACAGCGACTTGCAGGCGAAGGGGCGGAAAAGCGGACTGGTCATCGGTGTCTCGATCTCAGGGAAAGGTGACGTCGCCGTAGGGATAGAATTTCCTCAAGTCGACGTTGCGGTACGGCAGGCCGTCGAGATGGACGGTGCCGAGGAAGGGCTGGTCCGGCTCGACCAGAAGGATGGTCCTGGCGAAGCCCGAATCGTCGAAGCCGCGACGGAAATGGACGCGCGACTTGATGGCGAAGGCCTTGAAGGACGTCACGTCGAGGCCGAGCGCCTTCAGCGACCAGGGTTCCTGCACCTGGATGAGATAGCGGCTCAGCACCAGCACATTGCCGCGGCCGAACTGCACCACGGTCCAGAGCTGGCCGTAGCCTTCGACGGCATTGAGCACGGTGCCGGTGATGCGCACCGGCGCACCCGCCGACTCGTCGACCAGACCGCCGACCTCCATGTCGAAGGGATCGCCGGCTTTCACGCCGCGCGCCTTGAGCGTGTCGTGCGCCCGGGCGTCGGCAATGGTCGCGACCAGCACGCCCGACAGGTCCTGCGCCAGGATCTCCTTCAAGAGCCAGGTTGCCGAACCCGAGCGGTCGCTGTGATCGGCCAGGACCACCGGCCCCTCGCCGCGCGCGATCGCCTCCTTGGCGAGGCGCACGCCGTCGGCGATGGCATGCACCTTGGTTGAGGTCAGCAGGGCCTCGCGCTGGCGCCACGCCCAACCGGCGAGGTCGTCGGCCGCCTTGCGGGCCAAGGTCTCGTTGCCGTTGGTCATGACCTGGACCGTCATGCCGACGTCGGGCACGTCGGCGAAGGGAAAGCCGAAGAACACGTTGGCGTAGAGATCGGGTTCGCGCGCCTCCCAGGTGAGCGCGCGCTGCACCAGATCCATCCACGGCGATGCGCCGGTCCATTGCAGCACCGTGGGCGAGATGATCGGCACCTTCACCGTGACGGTCTTGGGCGCATAGTCCCCGCGCATGGCGCGTACCAGCATGCGCGCCGCCCGCTCGCCCTGCAGGTAGCTGTCGTAGTGCGGGAAGTACTTCACCGTGAACGCCATGTCGGCATGGCGCAGGAATTCCTCGTCCTCGTTGCCGTGCGGATCGAAGGTGCCGACGATGAACGCTCCGGGGCCGACGACCGCGCGCACGCGCCGGGCGATGTCGGCTTCGGGCCGCGCCACGCCATGCACGCCCATCGCGCCGTGCAGGGCGAGGTAGACGCCGTCGAACCGGCCGTTTGCTTCGAGGTCGGCGATCATGCGGCCGAGCAGGGTTTCGTAGGCCTCCGTCGTGATCCAGCCGGAGCCGGTGCCGGTCCGGGGCCATAGCGGCGATTCGATGCCGACCAGCTCGACGTCGGCATGCTCGCGCGCCACCTTCACGAAGCCGCCCATGTAAGAGCGGGCGTCGTGCGCCAGCAGCGCCTCTCGGCGCGCGGGCGATCCCTCATATGTGAAATCGGCGAGCGTGGTGTCGTTCCGGAGGAACGTCACCGTCTCGTGGGCAAAATAGAGGACGGCGATACGCATCGACGCCGCCCTCCCGCCGTCAGCGCGTCGGAACCGGACGTTCGCCGGAATAATCGTAGAAGCCGCGCTTGACCTTGCGGCCGATCCAGCCCGCTTCGACATACTTCACGAGCAGCGGACAGGGGCGATACTTGGAATCGGCCAAGCCCTCGTGCAGCACCTGCATCACCGACAGGCAGGTGTCGAGGCCGATGAAGTCGGCGAGCTCGAGCGGGCCCATCGGATGGTTGGCGCCGAGCTTCATGCCGGTGTCGATCGCCTCGACATTGCCCACGCCCTCGTAGAGGGCATAGACCGCCTCGTTGATCATCGGCAGCAGGATGCGATTCACGATGAAAGCCGGGAAGTCCTCGGCATTGACCGGCTTCTTCTCGAGCTTGATCACGACCTCGCGCACGGTGCGGAAGGTCTCCTCCTCCGTGGCGATGCCGCGGATCAGTTCGACCAGCCCCATCATCGGCACGGGGTTCATGAAGTGCATGCCCATGAACTTGCCCGGCCGGTCGGTGACCGACGCGAGCCGCGTCACCGAGATCGACGAGGTGTTGGTGGCGAGCAGCACGTTGGGCGGCAGGTCGATGCAGACCTTCTTGAAGATCTCCCGCTTGACCGCCTCGTTCTCCGTCGCCGCCTCGACGATCAGGTCGCAGTCGGCGAAAGCCTTGTAGTCGGTGGCCCCGGAGATCCGCTTCAGCGCCGAGTCCCTCTCCTCGGGCCGAATCATACCGCGGCCGATCTGGCGGTCCATGTTGCGGCCGATATTGTCGATGCCCTTGTCGACGTGCGCCTGGTCGACATCCGCGAGACGGATGTCGAAGCCCTTGAGCGCGCAGACATGGGCGATGCCGCTGCCCATCTGGCCGGCACCGATGACGCCGATGCGCTTGATCATGATGGGTACCTCGAAGTTCTGGCCTACTTCTTCTCGACCGCGGCCGTCAGCTCCGGAACGATCTGGAACAGATCCCCCACGATGCCGTAGTCGGCCACCTGGAAGATCGGTGCCTCTTCGTCCTTGTTGATCGCCACGATGGTCTTGCTGTCCTTCATGCCGGCGAGATGCTGGATCGCGCCGGAGATGCCGATGGCGATGTAGAGGTCGGGCGCCACCACCTTGCCGGTCTGGCCGACCTGGTAGTCGTTCGGCACGTAGCCGGCGTCGACGGCGGCGCGGCTGGCGCCGAGGCCGGCACCGAGCTTGTCGGCCAGCGTCTCGAGCATCTTGAAGTTCTCGCCGCTCTGCAGGCCACGACCGCCGGAAACGACAATCTTGGCACTGGTCAGTTCAGGCCGCTCGCTCTTGGAAAGCTCGGCGCCGACATAGGACGAGAGGCCCTTGGCCCCCTCGCCGCCGATCTTCTCGATCGCCGCCGAGCCGCCGGTCGCAGCCGCCTTGAAGTTGGTCGGACGGACGGTCACGACCTTGATCTTGTCGGCGCTCTGCACGGTCGCCATGGCGTTGCCGGCGTAGATCGGGCGCACGAAGGTGTCGGGCGAGACGACCTGGATCGCCTCGGAGACCTGCGCCACGTCGAGCAGTGCTGCGACGCGCGGCGCGACGTTCTTGCCGACCGAGTCGGCCGCCATCACGATGTGGCTGTAGTTCGGCGCCAGCTTGACGACCAGCGGGGCGACGTCCTCGGCCAGCCAGTTGGCATAGGCGGCATCGTCGGCCTGCAGCACCTTGGCGACGCCCTGGATCGCGGCGGCCGACTTGGCGGCTTCGTCGGCTCCCGAGCCCGCCACCAGCACGGTGACGTCGGAGCCCATCTGCCCGGCAGCCGCCACAGCGTTGGCGACGTTGGCGCGGACCGTTTTGCCGTCATGCGCGGCAACGACGAGAATGGCCATGTCAGATGACTCCCGCTTCGTTCTTCAGCTTCTCGACGAGCTCGGCGACGGTCTTCACCTTGATGCCGGCCTTGCGCTTGGGCGGCTCCTCGACCTTCAGGGTCTTGAGGCGCGGCGCGACGTCGACGCCCAGCGCATCCGGCGCCAGCGTCTCGATCGGCTTCTTCTTCGCCTTCATGATGTTCGGCAGCGAGGCGTAGCGCGGCTCGTTCAGGCGCAGGTCGGTGGTGATCACCGCCGGCATCTTGAGCTTGATGTTCTCGAGGCCGCCATCGACCTCGCGCTTCACCTCGACCGAGCCGTCGGCGACGTTCAGCTTGTTGGCGAACGTGCCCTGCGACCAGCCGAGCAGCGCGGCCAGCATCTGGCCGGTCTGATTGGAGTCGTCGTCGATCGCCTGCTTGCCGACGATGACCAGGCCGGGCTGCTCCTTGTCGACCACGGCCTTCAGCAGCTTGGCGACGGCCAGCGGCTGCAGCTCGGCATCGGTCTGGACCAGCACGCCGCGATCGGCGCCCATGGCGAGCGCCGTACGAATCGTCTCCTGGCACTGGGCCGGGCCGGCAGAAAAGGCGATGATTTCGGTCGCGGCGCCCTTCTCTTTCATGCGGATCGCCTCTTCCACGGCGATCTCATCGAAGGGATTCATGGACATCTTGACGTTTGCCGTCTCGACACCCGTGTTGTCGGCCTTGACGCGGATCTTGACGTTATAGTCGATGACCCGCTTGACCGCGACCAGCACTTTCATCGCGTTGCGCCTATCGGTGAGTTACCGCCCGGCTCGAACGCCTGGCGAAGGGGTTTTCGTGTAGGGGTGTTCAGCCGACTATGTCAAGGCTATGGCGCACTGCACAAAATCGCAGGGTGGAAGCCTTTTGCCTCGATCTTTCAACAAGTTGGAGGCGCTAGCGCGCCCCACCGGGCACCCAGAGCACGTCTGTCGCGCCATTGTCGTTCAGCCGGCGTGCAAGCACGAACAGGTGGTCCGACAAGCGATTGACGTATTTGATGGCCTCGGGATTGATCGGTTGCTCGGCCGCGAGCCGCGTCATGCAGCGCTCGGCACGGCGCGCCACGGTCCGCGCCAGATGCAGCCAGGACGCCGCTTCGCTGCCGCCCGGCAGGATGAACGACTTCAAGGGTTGAAGTTCGGCGTTCATGGCGTCGATCTCGCGCTCCAGCCGCTCGACCTGCGAGGGCACGATGCGCAGCGCCTGCTCATCGCGCTTCGCCTTGCCCTCCGGCGTGCAGAGGTCGGCGCCGAGATCGAAGAGATCGTTCTGGATGCGGCCGAGCATCGCATCGGCCTCGGCCAGGCGAGGATCGGTCGACGGCGTGCGCGCGATGGCGTTGCGGGCGAGGCCAATCACCGAATTGGCTTCGTCGGTCGTGCCGTAGGCCTCAACGCGGATGTCGTGCTTGGCAACGCGCTCGCCGCGGCCGAGCGAGGTCTCGCCGGCATCGCCGCCGCGCGTGTAGATGCGTGTCAGGCTGACGGCCATCGGCTAGCCCCGGCTCGCAAGATACCAGAGCAGGATCAGCACGATCGTCAGAAGCTGCAGGCGCACGCGCCACCACATCAGACGGTTGCTGCGGCGGCTGCCGTCGATGCCACCGTCCTGGTTGCGGCTCATGCTGATAAGACCGGCGAACAAGGTGCCGAGCGTGGCCAGCGCCGATACCAGCACCAGGACAAACAGGATGTTGGCGAGGGTCATACGGGCTTATCCCGCATTGTGCCGGCCCGCGCCAGTACGGGCGGCCGCCCAGGGCCGCGCGTCGCGCGAAGCTGCCGTGTTGGTGGCGCGACGGAAGATCGCCTCGGCCGTCTGCTCAGCCGACCACAAAGCGGCATGGACGGTGCCGTACTCGACAGGTTCGGTCGCCTCGCCGGCGAAGAACACACGGTCACCCAGGGGACGGGCATGGGTCGTGCAATCCTCGGGATCGCTGCCGACGCCGGGATAGGAATAGCCGCCGCGCGACCAGGGATCGCTCAGCCAGCGCGGAAAGGCCATCGCCTCCGGCGCCGGGATGTCGTCCCCGAACATGGCGCGCAGCGATTTCATCGCCACGGCGGTCACTTCCGCGTCGGAGGCATGACGGTCGAGTTGGATTGCCGTCTCGCCGTTGGCGAAGCCCAGCAGGATCGGGGCGCCGGTCTCTTCCTCGTGGTTCACCCAGCTGTTGAAGGTGCCACGCCGCTGCGGCGAGTCGGCCAGCCGGCCGAACCACTTGGGACGCTCCGGCCAGAAACGCCTCGGAAAGCGAAGGTAGATCTTGCCCAGAATGCCGGCGCCGTAGCCCAGACGGCCAATGGCGATCCGCTGCAGTTCGGGCGGCGCCGGGTCAAGCGCCGGAAGGCCGGCCCGCAACAGGCCGACGGGAACTGCGACCACGACGCGGTCGGCGTCGAGCCGCTCGCCGCCCTGAAGATGGACGGCGGCTCCCTGCCCCGTCCAGACGACACGCTCGGCGACCGCGCCATGGCGGATCCGCAGCCCGCGCATCGCATCCTCGATCAGCGCATGGAAGCCGCCCTTGGGTTGGGCATTGCGATCCAGGCCTTCGGTGGGAAACCATTCCTCCGCCGCGACGGTGTCCCAGGTCGCGCTCTGCACGCCTTCGCTCATCTCGACGAAACCCGCCACGACCAGGCGGTCGATCTCCGGCAGCCAGGGCGCGGAAAGCAACGGCTCGACCGCCTCGCGCACCGAGACGGAGCGCGGGCCGCGCACCCGCGCCATCGCCTGGCTCTTCCAGGTCGCCCATTCGATCGCAGCCCTGAACGCGAGCCGTCCCTTCACGGCGCGGCGGCGCTGGCCCTCGCGCGTCGAGGCCGTGGCGCGCTTGTCGATCAGGAGACTGTCACCATGGGATTCGATCAGCGGGATGCCGAGCTTGTCGCACCACAGCGCCAGTGGATTACCCTCGATGCCATGCACCCACGAGCCGCCGAGATCGACCGGTGCGCCCAGCCGGTTGTCGGTCCAGACGCGGCCGCCGGTCCGTTCGCGCGCCTCGAGCACGGTGACATCGAACCCCGAATCGTGAAGCAGGCGCGCGGCGACGAGGCCCGCCATGCCGGCGCCGACCACCACGACCGTTTCCGGCCGGCCGCCGCCCATCGACCAGGAGCCGGTCATGAACCGACCAGGGCGGGCAGCTTCGCCATCGCGTCGAACGGCCGGCCGCCGGCCGTCATCAACGCCGCGCCATCGGTATGGGCAGCGCCGACATAGGCCATGGCTCGCATGCCTGCAGCCCGCGCCGCCTGGATGCCCGGCAGCGAGTCCTCGACGACGGTGCAGTCGACGGGCTGGCGGTTCATGCGCAGCGCGGCATGCAGGAAGAGATCGGGAAACGGCTTGCCGCGCGACACTTCGGTGGCGCTGAAGATGCGGCCCTCGAAACGGTCCCACAGCCCGGTGAGACCCAACGTGACCCGCATCTTGTCGAGGCCGCCCGAGCTTGCCACGCAGGTGGTGGCTCCCGCCGCCTCGATGGCGTCGATTGCTGCCGCGACGCCCGGCACCGGCTGGAGCGGCGCGTCGCAGAAAATCTGCATGGTATCGGCCTGCAGCTTTTCGACGAAGTCGGCCGGCAGGCTGCGCCCGAGCTCGCCCTCGACGATCTCCACGCAGGATTTTATCGAGCGGCCCATCAGCCGGCGCATCGTCTCTTCGACGCTCCAGTCGAGGCCCTCGCGCCGAAGCGCGCGGGCAAAACAGGTGTTGGAGAGCGGCTCGCTGTCGACCAGCACGCCGTCGCAATCGAAGATTACAAGCACGTCCTACTGAGTATCAGTAAGGCTTGTCGCCCGCCACCGTGACCCGGTTTCCACTGCGCGTGTGCGGCCAGTAGTCCCACATCGCCCGGTGCTGGACGCAGCGATTGTCCCAGAAGGCGATCGAGTTGGGCTGCCAGCGGAAGCGGCACTGGAACAGCGGGTTCTCCATGTGCTCGAACAGGTAACGCAGGATGCCGTCGCTCTCGTCGCGCGGCACGCCGGCCAGGCGCTTGGTGAAGCCGCGATTGACGTAGAGCGACTTGCGGTTGGTCACCGGATGGGTGCGCACCACCGGATGCTCGGCACGCGGATAGACCGGCTTGTCCTTGACGCCGAGGTTGGCGTAGGTGCCGCGATAGGCGTCCTCGCCGTCGTGGATCGCCGTCAGGCCCTCGAGATAGGCCTTCATGCGGTCCGACAACGCCTCGTAGGCGGCGTACATGTTGGCGAACAGCGTGTCGCCGCCCTTGGGCGGGCATTGCTTGATGTAGAGGATGCTGCCCATCGGCGGCTCGAGGTCGCAGCTCACGTCGCTGTGCCAGCCCTCGCCGTTGGCGCGCGGCGAATCCTTGTCGGCACGGATGATCATCAGCTCGGGCTTGCCGGGCTCCGCCGGCGCCGCGGGATGGATATGCAGGTCGCCGAACAGGCGGCCGAACGCGAGATGCTGGTCCTGGCTGATGTGCTGGTCACGGAAGAAGATCACGCAGTTCTCGGCCAGCGCCCGATGCAGCTCGTCGACCTGCCGGTTGCCCAGCGGCTTGGAGAGATCGATGTTGCCCACTTCCGCGCCGATGATCGGCGTGAGCTTGTCGATCGTCAGGGTTTCGTAGGGCGCCGCCTCGTCGACGACATGGCGATAGCGGGGGCCTTTGTTGCCACGCAGGCTACTCATGAGACGTCTCCTTATTCGACCTTGATGTTGGCACGGCGGATGATGTCGCCCCAGCGCTGCTTCTCGGTGCGGCCGAAGGCGGCGAACTCGTCCGGACTCATCAGCCGCGGCACCACGCCCATCGCTTCGAGCTTGGCGAGGGTTTCCGGCATGGCGGCGACGGTACGGATGTCGGCGTTTATCTTGTCCACGATCTCACGTGGCGTGCCCTTGGGCACATAGTAGCCCGTCCACGTCGTGAGCAGCAGGTCGGGCAGGCCCGCCTCGGCCGCCGTCGGCACGTCGCCGAGCGGCGCGTAGCGTTCCGTGTCGGTCAGCAGCAGGCCCTTCAACGCGCCGCGATCGATGGCGATCTTGGCGTTGGTCGTGTCGATCATCATGAAAGTGAGAAGCCCGCTCTGCACGTCGGGAATGGCCTGCGGGTTGCTCTTGTAGCCGACATAGACCGCCTCGACGCCGGCCGACATCTTGTAGAGTTCCGACGCCACGCGCGCGGGCAACGCGCCGGCGCCGAAATTGTACTTGCCCGGTTCGGCTTTGAGCTTGGCGGTCAACTCCGCCGCGCTGTTGATCGGGCTGTTCTTGTCGACCAGCAGCACGAAGGGCGACATGCCCATGCGCGTGACCGGCTCGAAGCTCTCGATCGGATCGTAAGGCAGCTTGTCGTAGATCGCGGGATTGACCGCCTGGGTCATCGCCGAGGTCGCGAAGATCGTGAGCCCGTCCGGCTTGGCGCGGGCCACCGACTCGGCCGCGGGAATGCCGTTGCCGCCGCCCTTGTTGTCGACGACGACGGGCTGTCCCCACAGAACCGACAGACGCTCCGAGTAGACTCGCGCCCCGAGATCGGTCGCCGCCCCGGCCGGGAACGGTACGACCATGGTCACCCGCCCGGCAGGAAACTTCTGCGCCCGCGCGATGGCGGGCGCACCAAGCGTCGGCGCGCCGAGCGATAGAGCGGCGCCTGTCAGGACAAGGCGTCGTCGATTGAGCATGTTTCCTCTCGTCTTGCTTGCCTGAAGGTTAGCGCAGCCGGCCAAGGGTTTCTCCGGCCGCGTCGACAGAGTCCGTAATACGGAATAGGCTCGACCGCATGATCGAGCCGGTCCGCCGCAGCTTTGCCGTTCTCGAGGCGCTGAGCCGCCGCCCGCACGGCACCATCGCCCTGCTGGCCGAGGAGACCGGCCTGCCGCGCCCCACGGTCGTGCGGCTGCTCCAGACCCTGGTCGAGCTGGGCTACGCGACCCAGGTTTCGCGTCACATCGGCTATCGCCTGACCGACCGCGTGCTTGGCCTCGCCCAGGGAATTCGTTTCGTCGATCATTTCGTCGACGTTGCCGCGCCGCACATGCGCCGCTTCACGCAGGAGCACGGCTGGCCGCTTTATCTCGGCACGATCAGCCATCGCGCCATCACCATCCGCCATTCGACGGCACCGGAGAGCCCGATGTCGTTCGAGCGGTCGGCCTTGCAGCGCCGCAGCCCGATCCTCGCCGGCGCGCTCGGCCGCGCCTGGCTCGCCTTCTGTCCGGACGAGGAGCGTCGCACCGTGCTGCGCGAGCTGGGCGTCCGCCGTGACGCAAGTCTCGTAGCCGCCTTGGCCCGCATCCGGCGCGACGGCCATGCCTTCTCGACCATGCCCGGCCGGCTGCAGGGCATTGCGGTGCCGATCCGCACCGGCCCGCGCGTGCTCGGCTGCATCTCGATGCGCTTCACGCGCTCGTCGATGACGGATATGGCGGCGGGCGAACGCTACGGCGGTCCGCTCACTGCCCTCGCCCAAGCGATTGCCGGCGACCTCTCCGACAAGGAGCGGTCGCCGGGCTGAAAGCTCAGATGTTCGCCGCGTCGATGATCTTGCACATGTTGCGCCGGACCAAGGCCGAGTCGGTCGTCTGGCCGGGCAGGATCATGAAGATGGCATCGACACGCGTGCCGTTACCAATGCGCCGCGCCGTGACGCGCAGGGTGGGCGCCCGGCTGGGGATCGAATGGACTTGAACGGCCGTGAGTGCGCCGGCGGCGGCATCGACGCCGATGTTGCTGAAGCCCTCCGCCATCATCGCGGCGCGGAGATTGTTGAGTGCGCGCTGCTGGTCGACGAGACCGGGGAAATCACGCCAGCTCCGGTAATTGGCGTTCGTGACGGTCGGCGTGCCTTCGACGGTATAGTTCTGGTAGCACGCGCTTTGCGCTTCGGCGGCCGTCGGCGGCGGTGCCGACGCATCAGCGCAGGCGGCCAGCGTGGACAGGGCGGCGACAGCGACAACAATCCGCTTCATACAATCTCCAAACGAACAATGACATCAACGTCAACCATTGATGCCTGGGTTCTATTGCGGATCAATTGCTTTTAGTTGCTGCGTCACGGCAAATAACGCCCCTTCCAACAGGACAACCATGACTTCCTTGCGCTCTCTTTATCCGCCGATCGAGCCTTACCTCACCGGCATGCTCGATGTCGGCGACGGCCATTCGATCTACTACGAACGTGTGGGGCGGCGCGGCGGCAAGCCGGCGGTATTCCTGCATGGTGGACCGGGCGGCGGCATCTCGCCCGATCATCGCCGACTGTTCGATCCCGCACGCTACGATGTGATCCTGTTCGACCAGCGCGGCTGCGGGCGTTCGACGCCGCATGCCGGCATCGAAGCCAATACGACCTGGCACCTGGTGGACGACATCGAGCGGCTGCGCGAACTGGCAGGCGTCGACAAATGGTTGGTGTTCGGCGGCTCCTGGGGCTCGACGCTCGCGCTGGCCTATGCCCAGAAGCACCGCACGCGGGTGAGCGAGCTCGTGCTGCGCGGCATCTACACCGTCACCAAGGGCGAACTCGCCTGGTACTACCAGTTCGGCGCCTCGGAGATGTTTCCGGACAAGTGGGAGAAGTTCCAGGCGCCGATCCCCCAAGCCGAGCGCGGCGACATGATGACGGCCTATCGCAAGCGTCTCACCAGCCCCGACCGCGCGGTGCAGATCGAAGCCGCCAAGGCCTGGAGCGTCTGGGAAGGCGAGACCGTTACCCTGCTGCCCGACCCCGCCCTCTCTTCCGAGCACGGCGACGACCATTTCGCGCTGGCCTTCGCGCGCCTCGAGAATCACTACTTTGTCCATGGCTGCTGGCTGGAGGAAGGCCAACTCCTGCGCGACGTCGCGCGCCTGCACGGCGTTCCCGGCGTCATCGTGCACGGCCGCTACGACATGCCCTGCCCGGCGCGCTACGCCTACGCCCTGCACAAGGCCTGGCCCGACGCCGACTTTCATCTGATCGAAGGCGCCGGCCACGCCTATTCGGAGCCGGGCATCCTCGATCAGTTGATCCGCGCCACCGACCGCTTCGCCGATGGCAGCTGACGGCGAGGCCTTCGGGCCGCGTCAGATCTCGGCGTAGATCTCGAGCACGTTGCCGTCGGGGTCGCGAAAGAAGATCGTGCGATGGCCGAACGAATGGTCCGTTAGCGGCGTGACGAGCTCGACGCCCTTGGCTTGGAGCGCCGCCGCACAGGCGGCCACGGCCGGCGGCGATACGCGGAACGCCAGTTGCAGGGAAGCGGCCCCCTGTGGCGGGGGCGGATCGCCGAAACGGCCGCCGCCTGGCGTCAGCGCCAAGGTCAGGGAGCCGACGCGGTACTCGACCCAGCGTTCGCTGAGCACGCGCTGCAGCGGAAACTCCATGACGGTCTCATAGAAGTGCCGCATCGCCGGCATATCGCGGGCGTAGATGACCGTGTAGTCGATCTGGCGGATTTCACCGAGCGCTGTCATGGCGACTCCTGGGCTTCTAGGCGCCGCCGTCCCGAGCCGCCTAGTTGCGGCCCTCGATCAGGCCACGACAGACGACCTGAGCCTGAATCTCGGCAGCGCCCTCGAAGATGTTGAGGATGCGAGCATCGCATAGCACGCGGCTCACCGGATACTCCATGGCGTAGCCGTTGCCGCCATGGATCTGCAAGGCGTTGTCGGCATTGCTCCAGGCCACGCGCGCGGCCAGCAGCTTGGCCATGCCGGCCTCGATATCGCAGCGCCGGTCGGAGTCCTTCTCACGGGCGGCAAAGTAGGTGAGCTGGCGCGCGATCATGGTTTCGACCGCCATCCAGGCGACCTTGCCGGCAACGCGGGGGAAAGCATAGAGCGGCTTGGCGAACTGGATGCGCTCCTTGGCGTAGCGCAGGCCGAGCTCCAGCGCGTTCTGCGCCACGCCGACGGCGCGCGCCGCGGTCTGGATGCGCGCGCTCTCGAAGGTCGCCATCAGCTGCTTGAAGCCCTGGCCCTCCTTCTCGCCCAGCAGGTTGGCCGCCGGCACCTCGAAACCGTCGAAGCCGATCTCGTATTCCTTCATGCCGCGATAGCCCAGCACGCGGATCTCGCCGCCCGACATGCCCTTGGCCGGGAACGGCTCGGCATCGCTGCCCCTGGGCTTTTCGGCGAGGAACATCGAAAGGCCCTGATAGCCGGGCTTCGAGGCATCGCTGCGCGCCAGCAGGGTCATGATGTCGGCGCGGGCGGCGTGGGTGATCCAGGTCTTGTTACCGTTGATCTTGTAGGTATCACCCTCGCGCACGGCGCGCGTGCGCAGGCTGGCGAGATCCGAGCCGGTGTTGGGCTCGGTGAATACCGCGGTCGGCAGCAGCTCGCCGGAGGCGATGCGCGACAGGTACTTCTTCTTCTGCGCCTCGGTGCCGCCCGACCGGATCAGCTCGGCGGCGATCTCGGACCGGGTGCCGAGCGAGCCGACTCCGATATAGCCGCGCGACAGCTCCTCGGTGACGACGCACATGGCGAGCTTGCCCATGCCGAGGCCGCCCCATTCCTCGGGGACGGTGAGGCCGAACACGCCGAGCTCGGCCATCTTCTCGACCACCGGCAGCGGGATCAGTTCGTCGCGCAGGTGCCAGCCATGGGCGTGCGGCCCGACCTCGGAGTCCACGAAGCGACGGAACTGGCGGCGCACCTCTTCCAGTGCCTCGTCGTCGAGGCCGAGCGCGCCGAAGCCGCCGGTCTCCAACCCGTCGGCGATCAGCTCGGCGATACGGCCGCGCACCGCCGAGGTGTTGGCCGCGATCAGCCTGGCGACGGCCGGCGTCTCGAGCAGTGTGTCGTCGACGCCGAGATCGCCCGGTCGCACGATCTCGACCTGGCTGATGGCGATGCCACCCTTCAGCTGGGCGAGATATTCGCCGAAAGCCGACTGCAGGATAAGCTTCTCGAGTTCGCCGTCGTGCCCGGCCTCGGCCCAGCGCCGCATCTGGCGCAGCGCCGCGACATAGGTCGCGATCCAGGCAAAGCCGTGGGCCGCGAACTGCTCGCGTTCCAGCAGAGCCGGATCGACCTTGCCCTTGGGCGCCACCAGCTTGCGCACCGCTTCGCGGGACGCGGTCTCGTAACGGTCGGCGGCGCTTTCTGCCTCGGCACAGAGGGCGAGCAGGTCGTTCAGGATCAGGGACATATGTCGGAACTCGGATAGGCGGTTTTTTGAGACGAGCGCCCCCTCACCCGGCCTCTCCCTGAGGAGGGAGAGGGGGTTGGGGCAGATGAAGGCGATGTCGCTTGCGCGACGCGCCTAGTCGTCGATTGCGTCTTCGAGGGTGCGCAGCCCCGGGCGCTTGGCCGAGACCAGCACTGCCATGTTTCCGGGCTTGTGCTGGTTCTTCCACATCTTGGTGTGGGCCTTGGGGATGTCGGACCAGTCGAACACTTCGCTCATGCAGGGATCGATGCGACGCTCGATCACCAGCTGGTTGGCCTGGCTCGCCTGCAGCAGGTTGGCGAAGTGGCTGCCCTGGATGCGCTTCTGGCGCATCCACACGAAGCGGGCGTCCATGGTCAGGTTGTAGCCGGTGGTGCCGGCGCAGAAGACCACCATGCCGCCGCGCTTCACGATGAAGCAGGAGACCGGGAAGGTCTGCTCGCCGGGATGCTCGAACACGAAGTCGACGTCGTTGCCCTTGCCGGTGTGTTCCCAGATCGCCGCGCCGAACTTGCGGCACTTCTTCATGTACTCGGCATAGCCTGCCTGGTCGTCGACGTCGGGGAGCTGGCCCCAGCAGTCGAAGTCGTTGCGGTTGATGACGCCGCGCGCACCGAGCGACATCACGAAGTCCTTCTTCGACGGATCGGAGATCACGCCGATGGCGTTGGCGCCGGCGGTGGCGATGAGCTGCACCGCCATCGAGCCGATGCCGCCGGCCGCGCCCCACACCAGCACGTTGTGGCCCGGCCGCAGGATGTGCGGGCGATGGCCGAACAGCATGCGATAGGCCGTGGCGAGCGTGAGCGTGTAGCAGGCGCTCTCTTCCCAGGTGAGATGCTGGGCGCGCTTCATGAGCTGGCGTGCCTGCACCTTGCAGAACTGGGCGAACGATCCGTCGGGTGTCTCGTAACCCCAGATGCGCTGGCTGGTGGAGAACATCGGATCGCCGCCGTTGCACTCCTCGTCGTCGCCGTCGTCCTGGTTACAATGGATGACGACTTCGTCACCGACCTTCCAGCGCTTCACCTTGGCGCCGACGGCCCAGACGATGCCCGAGGCATCGGAGCCCGCGATGTGGAACGGCTGCTTGTGTACGTCGAACGGCGAGATCGGCAGGCCGAGCCCGGCCCACACGCCGTTGTAATTGACGCCGGCGGCCATCACGAGCACCAGCACTTCGTCTTCGCCGATCGTATGCGTCGGCACGACTTCGAGCTGCATGGACTGCTCGGGCGGACCATGGCGGTCGCGCCGGATCACCCAGGCGTACATGTTCTTCGGCACGTGTCCCAGCGGCGGGATTTCCCCGATCTCGTAGAGATCCTTCTTCGGCTGGTTGGCCGTGGGATGCTGGCGAGCCGCAAAAGCGACAACGGTCATGGCTAAGCCTCCTGCGATGCAGCAAAGCTATTGTTGCGAATGCGAGAACGCAACGCACAAAATTCGATTCGGAACGAATGTCACAGGGGAAAAACAATAAAATTACCAGCGCTCTGCGGAAATCCCACATTGCACGCGGATTCCTCGCGGGTCAGGCTCGGAGGTAAACGTACGTTTACCAAGCTGTCCCAGTCAGGGAGAAAACCCGATGAAGCTCATGTGGTTCCACCTGATGCCCTACACGGAGCTGCCCGAGGACTTTAACCAGAAGCATCCCAGCGTCTGGGTCGACATCCATTCCTCGCTCTTCGATCCCAAACGCGCACACCACATGTACAACGACTTCATGGACGAGCTCGAATACGCTGCCGAGCTCGGCTACGACGCGGTGTGCGTGAACGAGCATCACTCCAACGGCTACGGCCTGATGCCGTCACCCAACCTGATCGCCTCCTCGCTGGCCCGCCGCACCACCGACACTGCCCTTTGCGTCATGGGAAACTCGCTGGCGCTCTACAATCCGCCGACCCGAGTGGCCGAAGAATTCGCCATGATCGACTGCATCTCGGGTGGCCGGCTGATCGCGGGCTTCCCGGTCGGTTCGCCGATGGACACCTGCTATGCCTACGGCCAGAACCCGAGTCTGCTGCGCGAGCGTTATTACGAGGCGCACGATCTGGTGAAAAAGGCCTGGACCGAGAAGGATACTTTCGCCTTCTCCGGCCGCTACAACCAGCAGCGCTACGTCAACATCTGGCCGCGGCCGATCCAGAACGATCCGCATCCGCCGATCTGGATCCCGGGCGGCGGCTCGGTCGAGACCTGGCGCTGGTGCGCGGAGATGGACTACGTCTACTGCTACCTCTCCTACTACGGCTACAAGGCCGGGCTCAGCACGATGCAGGGCTTCTGGACGGAGATGGAGAAGCTCGGCAAGGATCGTAACCCCTACCGTGCCGGCTTCCTGCAGTTCGTCGGCGTCGCCGAGAGCCGACAGCAGGCACTCGACCTCTATACCGAGCCCGCCGAGTACTTCTACGGCCGCTGCCTGCATGTCGACGCGCGCTTCGCGACGCCACCCGGCTACACGACGGAGGCCACTCAGCGCGCCGGCATCGAGAGCATGGTCGCCAAGGCCGCCAATACGGCGAGCTATTCGAACAAGCTCAGTCTCAAGGCCACCAACATGAAGGACATCGTCGACGGCGGCTATGTCATCGTCGGCTCGCCCGACGAAGTGGTGGAGCAGATCCGCCACGTCGCCACGAGCCTCAATGTCGGCCATCTCATGCTGCTGCTGCAGTACGGCAACATGAGCAAGCAGACGACCAAGTACAACACGCGGCTGTTCGCCGAGCAGGTCATGCCGAAGGTCAAGGACCTGTTCGGCGATTGGGAAGACAAATGGTGGCCAAAGCCGCTGGCCAAGGGCCAGCGCGCCGCTGTCCCCGCCTTCCTTCCCCAGACCGTCGCCGCGGAGTAGTCACGTGTCCCAGCCTGCCACGACGACCGTCGAGATCAACGGCTTCCCCTGCCGCGTCTGGACAAAGGGCCGGGGTCCCAAGCTCGGCTTCCTGCCCGGCCTCGGCGGCCTGCCGCGCTGGCTGCCCTTCCTCGACAAGCTGGCCGAGACGCGCACGGTGGTGGCGCCGTCGCTGCCGGGATATCCCGGAGCGACCGGCCACACCGAGCTCGACAGCCATCTCGACTGGGTACTGACCGTGCGCCAGTTGCTCGACAAGGCAGGGCTCGCCGGCGCCGACCTGGTCGGGGCTTCCGTGGGGGGCGCCTTCGCGGCGGAAATGGCGGCGATCTTCCCCGCCCATGTCGCCCGGCTGATCCTGATCGCGCCGTTCGGCCTGTTCGACGACAAGGAGCCGGCCGCCGATCCGTGGGCGCAGCGCCGCGACGCGCTGCCCGGCCTGATGTGTGCCGACGGCGCCAACTGGACGGCGCTGGTTGCGCCGCCGGAAGGCGCCAACTCCGTGGAATGGCCGATCGAGATGAGCCGCGCCTCGGAAGCTGCGGCACGCGCCTTCTGGCCGCTCGGCAACACGCGGCTGGAAAAGCGTCTTGGCCTGATCGCGGCGCCCACCCTCGTCCTGTGGGGCGAGCACGATACGCTCCTGCCGCCGAGCTATGCCCAGAAATTCGCCAGAGGCATCGACCACGGGAACGGCGGGGCGACCCGGATCGAGACCATTCCGGGCGCTGGCCACCTCGCCTATCTCGACCAGCCCGACGCCGTCGCGAGAGCCGTCCTTGCCCATCTCGGTTGACGACAACGTGATCGGCTGAAATCCCGCCGATGCGGGAAAAACCGGCGCCCTTCGAGGTTGCGTCGCCGGTTCTGATCGCTATTGTCCGGCGCGTTAAGGTTTTGCGAGGTGCACGGCAATGACGATCCGTTCGATGAAGTTGACCGCGGGGCTCTCCCTGTTTGCGGCGGTTCTGGCGGTCGGGACCGTCCTACCCGAGCGGCAGGCGTCGGCCCAGGTCAAGCCCGTGCCGCGCGAGGGCGTGGCGTTCAACGATACGGTCACGCAGCAGGTCAAGATCGACATGGTCGATCCGGAGAGCCGCACCGTCGCCTTCACCTCGACGGCCGGCCAGCTCGTGATCCTGCCGGTGGCTGACGGCGTCACCAATCTCTCGGCGATCGCGGACAACTCGATGGCGACCGTCACCTACACCGAGGTGATCACCATGCTGAACCTGCGCCAGAAGGGCCCGGGCTCGCAAGAAGCGCGCCGCGACCAGATGAACAAGAACCCCAACCCGACGGACGTCGAGGCCGGCCGCTTCACCCTCACCGTCGTCGGCGTCGACCTCACCAAGAACACCGTCTCGGTAATCGACGGTCGTGGCGGCGCGGTTCGCACCTATGCGGCCAACACCATCGCCAAGCAGGACATGCTGAAGAAGATCAAGGTGGGCGATGTCGTGATCGGCATGACGACGCCGCTGATGGTCACGGCGATCGCGCCGGCGCGCTGATCGCCCCTCTCAGACGGAACACGAAGCGGCCGGCACTCGCCGGCCGTTTTCTTTTTGGAGCCCCGCTCACGTCGCGACGCTGACGTCTTCCCAGAATCCGATCCAGTGATCGACCGATTGCATGCGCGGCTGCGGTGCCTCGTACGACCACGCGGCACGCGGACTGCGCCGGTCGCCCTCGATCACGTCGTAGAACTGGACGCCATGGGGGCACTTCAGGTCGTTTGCCGTCTTGGGCGTGATCTGCAGAAGCTCCATACGCACCGCGTCGCGCGGAAAATAGCGATAGCCGTCGACTTCCAGCGTCCGATCGCTCTCGGCGATCACCTTGCCGTGCCAAATAGCCTTCATGGCGGCCGTCCTCCGGTCAGGGGCGAGATCCAGCATATGGGAACCGGCCCGGCTCCTGTCGAGGCGGGATCGGCGGCCCCATGGTCATCGGGCGATCACCGCCGGGCCAGCGCCCTCATTACCTCAGACGTCGTCGCCGAAACCTCCGCGGCAGCGCATTTCCAGGCACGGGCGGCCCCCGCCCCCTGTCCCTGAGGAGAATGTCATGACCCGCCCGACCTTCGTCGAAAGCCGCGACGGCCACCTTCTCGCCTATCGCGACGAAGGCAGCGGCAGCCCGGTCGTCTTCGTCCATGGCTGGTCGCTGTCCGGCGATATCTGGCAGCCCCAGATCGAGTTTCTCGTGGCCAACGGCCATCGTGCCATCGTCTACGACCGGCGCGGCCATGGCCATTCGGCCAAGCCCCCGGCCGGCTACGATTACGACACGCTGTCGGACGATCTGGCCGCGGTCCTCACCCATACCGGCGTCGACGACGCAACGCTGGTCGTCCATTCCATGGCGAGCGGCGAAGCCGTGCGCTACTTCAGCCGGCATGGCGGCAAGCGGATTGCCCGCCTCCTGTTCGTCGCGCCGACCACGCCGTTTGCCCTGAAGACCGCCGACAATCCGGATGGGCTACCCGGCGAGATCTGGGACGGCATGGTCGCTGCGTTGACGAACGATCGAAAGGCCTATCTCACGAACGGTGCGCCGAGCCTGGTCGGCCAGAACGCGACAGCCGAAACGACCCGATGGGCGCTCGACATGGCGCTTCGGGCGGCTCCCAACGCCCTGGTGCAGTGCATGCGCGCCTTCACCGAAACCGACTTCCGCGGCGAGATGGCCGCGATCAAGGTGCCGAGCCTGATCCTCTACGGCACCGGCGACCTGCCGTTGATCGCGAGCAACGCGGCCCGCACGCGCGCGGCGATTGCCGGCAGCAGCATCGACGCCTATGAAGGCGCTCCCCACGGTATCTTCATCACCGACCGCGAGCGCTTCGATGCCGATCTGCTCCGGTTCGCACGGAGCTGAGTTTGCTTGAGTCGATCTATCGGGTCGAAGGGGCCGCCGCCGAAACCAGTGCTTTCGCCGGCGGTCCCTGGAGCCCGAAGCTGCAACACGGTGCGGCCCCCTCGTCCCTGATCTGCTGGGCCGTCGAGCAATTGCCCTCGCCGGTGCCGATGCGGGTGGTCCGGCTCACGGTCGATCTGATGCGGCCGGTACCGGTCGCTCCGCTCACCATCGACACGGAAGTCGTCCGCGAAGGCCGCAAGATCCAGCTTCTGTCGATCCGTCTTCTGGCCGACGGCATCGAGGTCGTCCGCGCAAGTGCGCTGCGCATTCGCATCGACGCCCAGGAACCGCCGCCCATCGCCCACGGTCCGGCAGTCGCCCTGCCGATGCCGGAACTCTGCGGCCCGCCGGACTTCTTCGCCACCGAGACGCCGTTCCTGAAAGGCATCGAGATGCGCGTGGCCCGCGGTGGCTTCCGTATCCCGGGACCGGCGGCGATCTGGTATCGGGCAACGCGGCCGATCGTGGCCGATGCCTCGATCTCGCCGCTGATGCGCGCCGTGATCGCATCCGACTTCTGCAACGGCACCTCGTCGGTCTTCGACATGAAGGACTGGACCTTCATCAATGCCGACCTCTCGGTCAGTCTCGGCCGCGAACCGGTCGGCGAGTGGATCCTGCTCGACGCCGAGACCTGGGTCGGTCCCGACTGCGTGGGCATCGCCGCGGCACGGCTCGCCGATACGAAAGGCTATTTCGGCCGCGCCGTGCAGAGTGTCATCTTCGAGAAGCGCTGAGGGAGACCACGATGCTGATTGTCCTCGCCGATGCCCGCTTCGATCCGGCGCAAGCCGATCAGGTCCGTGCCCTGGCCCGGCCGATGATCGAAGCCTCCCGCGCCGAGCCGGGCTGCGCGGGCTACGACTATGCCTTCGACCTGCTCGAGCCCGACCTGATGCGGGTGCGCGAATGGTGGAAGGACGAACAGGCCCTGAAGGATCACTTCGCGACCCCGCATATGACAGCCTTCCTCAAGGGCCTGCACGCTCTCAGGCCCAAGTCGGTCTCGATCAAGTGCTACGAGCTCGGGCCCGAGCGCAAGATGCCCAACGCCGCCTAACCCCGCTTCCAGGTCGTGCCCTTCGGTCCGTCCTCGAGAATCACGCCCCTGGCCTTGAGCTCGTCGCGGATACGGTCGGACTCCTTGAAGTCCCTGGCCTTGCGCGCGGCCTGACGGGCCGCGATCGCCGCGTCGATTTCGGCGTCGGAGGGGCCGTCCGCCGCCGCGGCCGGCGTCCAGCGGAACCACGCCTCGGCGTCCTGCTGCAACAGGCCGAGCGCACCGGCGCCGGCCTTGAGCTCCGACGGATCGCGGAGCTGGTGGACGGCGCTGATGGCGAGCGGCGTGTTGAGGTCGTCCGACAGGGCATCCTCGACAGCCGGCGGCACCGGCACCGCCTTCAGCTCCTTGGCCCGCAAGGCGCCATACCAGCGATCGAGCGTGGCCTTGGCCTGCGTCAGCCCCTCGTGCGTGAAGTCGAGCGGCTGGCGATAATGCGCGGAGAGCAGCAGCAGGCGGATCGCCTCGCCGGGATACTGGTCGAGCAGCTCGTGCACGGTGAAGAAGTTGCCCAGCGACTTGCTCATCTTCTCGCCGGAGATGTTCAGGAAGCCGTTATGCATCCAGTACTTCGCCATGATGGCATGACCGAAGGCCGAACGGCTCTGCGCGATCTCATTCTCGTGGTGCGGGAAGATGAGGTCGAGCCCACCGGCATGAATGTCGAAAGTCTCGCCGAGATGGGCGGCACTCATGGCCGAGCACTCGATGTGCCAGCCGGGACGGCCGCGGCCCCACGGGCTCGCCCAGCCCGCCTGTGCCTCGGTCGACGGCTTCCACAGCACGAAGTCGGCCGGATCCTTCTTGTAGGGGGCGACGTCGACGCGCGCCCCGGCGATCAGCTCGTCCCGCGAGCGCCGCGACAGCCGGCCGTAGTCGGACATGCTCGGCACGCTGAACAGCACATGGCCTTCCGCCGCATAGGCATGGCCGCGCTCGATCAGCCGCTCGATGATCGCCACCATCTGCCCGACATACTGTGTGGCGCGCGGCTCGACGTCTGGCGGCAGCGCGCCCAGCCGGACCATGTCACTCTGATAGGCCGCCGCCGTCCGATCCGTGAGCTGCTCGATCGGCTCCTTGTTCTCCGAGGCCCGCGTCATGATCTTGTCGTCGATGTCCGTGATGTTGCGGACATAGGTGACGCGCGGATAGCGCCGCTTCAGCAGGCGATAGAGGGTGTCGAACGCGACGACCGGCCGGGCATTGCCGATATGGACATAGTCATAGACCGTCGGGCCGCAGACATAGAGCCGGATGTTGCCGGCATCGAGGGGCGCGAAGGCTTCTTTTTCGCGCGACAGCGTATTGTAGATGACGAGGGACATCGCCCCTTCTCTCCCGAAATCACATGCGAACGAAGGCTGACCGGGCCCGGATGGGCCTCAGACCTCGATACATCGCGCGCCGACCGCGCGGGGGAGAAAGAACAGCGACATGATGGCAACCTATACGAAGGGTTCTTGCCGCGCAAATAAGGCCCGGCGGCAAGGGCTTTCCTTTCCTAGGCCGCCTGCCCGTTCAACCGCGCTTCCACCCGGCCGCGGCCGATCAGCGGCAGCAGCTTCGCCATCTCCGGCCCTTTTTCTTGGGCCGTCAGCGCCAGGCGCAGAGGATGAAAGAGCTGGCGGCCCTTGCGGCCGGTCGCGGTCGTGATCGCGCCCGTCCACGCCTTCCAGCTCGTCTCGTCCCAGGGATCGGCCGGCAACAGGCCGGCTGCTTCGGCCAGGAACGCCGGCTCCTCGAGAACCGGCGCAATCGGCCCCCTCACCACCTGCGCCCAGCCGGCGGCGTCTGCCAAGGTCGCAAGATTGCCTCTGACGGCCAGCCAGAACGCCTCGCCGAGATCGGCGTCGATGCCGGCCAGTCGCTCTTTCACGTCGGCGTAGGGCAGCAGATGCAAGGTGCGGGCGCTGAGCTGCGCCAGTTCGTCTTCGGAGAAGCGCGCCGCAGCACGGCCCACGCGCGCGAAATCGACCGATGCGACGAGCGTATCGAGCGAGATCACCGGCTCGACGGCATCGGCGGTGCCGAGCCGCGCCAGCAGGGCCGAGATCGCCAACGCCTCGACCCCGCGTTCGCGCAGGTCGGCCACCGACAGCGAGCCGGTACGCTTGCTGAGGCCGCCGCCCGCCGCATCCACCAGCAGCGGCAGGTGCGCGAAGACGGGCACCGGCCCCTCCAGGGCGCGGAACATCTGGATCTGCGCGCCGGTGTTGGTCACATGGTCTTCGCCGCGGATGACATGCGTAATGCCGAAGCCGATGTCGTCGACCACCGACGTGAAGCTGTAGAGATAGGACCCGTCGGCCCGCACCAGTACGGGATCGCTCTGGCTCGCCTCATCGACATGCTGGGGCCCGCGCACCATGTCGTCCCAGGTCACCTCTTCGGCCACCAGCTTGAAGCGCCAATGCGGCCGGCGGCCCTCGCTCTCCAACCGGCGACGATCTTCGTCAGAGAGTTTCAGCGCCGCGCGGTCGTAGACCGGCGGACGGCCCTGCGCCAGCAACCGCTTGCGCTTGAACTCGAGCTCCTCCGGCGTTTCATAGCAGGGATAGAGCCGGCCGACGGCGATCAGCCGATCCCGCGCGACATCATAATGCGCCAGGCGGTCCGACTGTTTCTCTTTGCGGTCCCAATCGAGACCGAGCCAGGCGAGGTCACGTTCGATCGCCTGCTCGAACTCGGGACGGCTGCGCGCCCGATCGGTGTCGTCGAGACGCAGGATGAAGGTACCGCCCAGGCGCCTCACGTAGAGCCAATTGAACAGGGCCGCGCGAATATTGCCGACATGCAGCAGCCCGGTGGGGCTCGGCGCAAATCGGACGACCGGCGGAGAGGCGGAGGAAGTCATGTGAGGCGACTTGTGGCGAGCGCGTGTTGGCGGGTCAAGCCGGCTGCTTTAGTCTCCGCCGCAACTGTGGAGGAAGGTGACCAAGATGCGCACCCAGGACATCGACTACACCGCCGACGGCGTCCGCATGATCGGCCAGTACGTCGTCGACGACAGCAAGCCCGGTCGTCGCGGAGGCGTGCTGGTCTGCCACGAAGGGCCGGGCCTGACGGACCATACCAAGAAGATCGCGGCGCGGCTGGCGGGTCTCGGCTATGCCGCCTTCGCCATGGATTATCACGGCGACGGCAAGCCGCTGGCCGACATCACCCAGACGATGGCACGTCTCGCGCCCTGGATGGCCGATCCCACCGGCATTCGCACACGGGCACGAGCCGCGCTCGACGTCCTGAAGGCGCAAAAAGAGGTCGATCCGGCGAGGCTTGCCGCCATCGGCTACTGTTTCGGCGGCACGACGGCGCTGGAGATCGGCCGCAGCGGCGCCGACGTGAAGGCGATCGTGGGCTTCCATTCCGGCCTGGCGACGGCGCGGCCGCAGGATGCGGCCAACATCAAAGGCAAGGTGCTGGTCTGCATCGGCGCCGACGATCCGATCATCCCGCCGGCGCAGCGCGCCGCCTTCGAGGATGAGATGAAGGCCGCGGGGGCAGACTGGCGGCTGCAGCTTTATGGCGGCGCCGGCCACAGTTTCACCAATCCGGCGGCCGATTCGCGCGGCATGAAGGGCTTCTTCTATCATGAGGCCACCGATCGCCGGTCGTGGAATGCCATGATCGAACTGTTTGAAGAGACGTTGAACTAGAAGACAGAAGTTCCTGGGAGGATTTTCAGAGATGAATCGCCGTCAGCTCATCGTGGCGGGTGCTGCCGCGTTGGCCATGCCTTCGATCGTACGCGCTCAAGCCAAGTATCCCGACCGCCCCGTGCGCCTCGTGGTGCCCTTCCCGCCGGCTGGTCCGACCGACATCATCGGCCGCATGGTCGCCGAGAAGATGACCGGCTTGCTCGGCCAGAACATGATGGTCGACAACAAGGCCGGCGCCGCCGGCTCGATCGGCGCGGTCGAGGTCAAGAACGCCAAGGCGGACGGCTACACGTTCCTGTTCGCGCCCTCCTCGACGCACGCGATCAATCCGACGGCCTTCGTGAAGCCGCTCTACGATCCCATCAAGGACTTCACGCCGATCTCCTCGATCTGCGTCAACCCGCTGGTGATCGTCGCCCATCCCTCGATGCCCGACACGTTGATGGGGCTGGTCGAGCTGATGAAGAAGAACCCCGGCAAGTATTCCTACGGCTCGTCGGGCGCCGGCGGCATCACGCACCTGGCCGGTGAATATCTCAAGATGTCGGTCGGCGGCATGAACGTCGAACACATCCCCTATCGCGGCTCGATGCCGGCGCTGCAGGACATGATGTCGGGCAATGTCGCCTGGATGTTCGAGACGATCAGCACCACCCTGCAGTTCCATCGCCAGGGCCGCGTGCGCATTCTGGGTTACGCCCATGCCAAGCGCGCGCCGGCCGCGCCCGACATTCCCACCGTGATCGAAGCGGGCGTGCCGGGCTACGAGGCCTACACCTTCAACCTGATCCTCGGACCGGCCAACACGCCGAAGGACGTCGTCGACACGATCGACCAGGCCACGCGCAAGCTGATGACCGACGCGGCGTTCATCGAATCACTGGAAAAGATCGCCGCCGTCCCCGCGCTCGACACGACGCCCGCGCGCACGGAAAAGTTCATCAAGGACGAACTCGCCAAATGGGCGCCCGTGATCCGGGCGGCCGGCGTGAAGATCGAGTAGGAAACCGCCGATCGGCGGCGACCGGCCGGCGGGTCAGCGATAGCCGGCGGGCGGCGGCACGTTGCCGGGCGCCGGTGCGATCGGCGCCTGCTGCGGCATCTGCGAGGGGGTCGGCAGGTTCATGCTGCCGACGCCGGCCCCGACACCCGCCCCGGCACCTTCGCTCGGCGTGGCGACGCGGCCTGCCGCATCCTGGCCGGTAGAGCTGATGTAGTACCCGGCAACGGCGTTCGAGTTGTCCCCGGCCGTCTTGGCCGGCACGTCGATCATGCCGATGCGTTCGCCCTGCTTGTCGACCCGATACCCCTCGGCATCGAGCTGATAACCTTCATTGTCCACGCGGACACCGCCGGACGCCGTCCGGAAGGCCGGAGGCGGGCTGACCTCGTTGTACAGGGGCTGGGGCAGCGGATCGCAGGCGACAACGGCAAGCGCCGACACGCCGAATGCCGCGGCAATGATACGTCTCCCAGCCATCAATCCCCCTCACCGAGTACGGTTTCCCCATCATCATAGCGGAAACCGTACGCCTCCCGAAAGGGCCGGTTCAGGCCGCCTTCTTGACCACCGCGTCGCGCAGCTCGCGGCGCAGGATCTTGCCGACATTGGTCTTCGGCAGGTCGTTGCGGAACTCGATGTATTTCGGCCGCTTGTAGCCCGTCAGCTCCTTGGCGCAGTAGGCCGCCAGCTCCTCCTTGGTGAGCGCCGGGTCCTTTTTCACCACGAACAGCATGACCGCCTCGCCGGACTTCTCGTCCGGCACGCCGATCACGGCGCATTCGAGAACCCCTGGGTGGGCGGCCACGATGCCTTCGACCTCGTTCGGGAAGATCTTGAAACCCGAGACGATGATCATGTCCTTCTTGCGATCCACGATCTTGATGTAGCCACGCGGGTCCATCTGCCCGACATCGCCCGACTTGAAGAAGCCGTCGGGCGTCATCACCAGCGCCGTCTCGTCGGGCCGCCGCCAGTAGCCCTGCATGACCTGCGGACCGCGGATGGCGATCTCGCCGGCCTCGCCCGGCGGCACGTCCTTGCCCTGGTCGTCGAGGATGCGAACCTCGACGTTGGGCAGCGGCAGGCCGATCGTGCCGGTATATTGTTCGGAGTCGGTAGGATTGCAGGTGACGCCAGCCGAGGTCTCGCTGAGGCCGTAGCCTTCGACGATCGGGCAGCCGGTGACGGCGAGCCATCTCTTGGCGACCGCCTCCTGGATCGCCATGGCGCCACCGTTGGAGATCACCAGCGCCGAGAAGTCGAGCTTGGCGAAGTCGGGTTGATTGAGCAGTCCGTTGAACAGCGTGTTGACGCCGGGGAAGACGTTGATCCGGTATTTCGCCAGATCCTTGATCGTGGCCTGCATGTCGCGCGGATTGGGAATGAGGATGTTGAGCGCGCCGGTGCGCATGCCGAGCAGGCCGCAGGTGATGAACGCGAACACATGATAGAGCGGCAGCGCGCAGACGATGGTGAGCTGGCCCTCGAGCTTCTTGCGCTTGAGGCCGGGCTGCATCCAGGCCTCGGAAGCCAGCAGGTTGGCCACGATCGTGTGGTGCAGGAGCGTCGCCCCCTTTGCCACGCCCGTCGTCCCGCCGGTATACTGAAGCACCGCCACATCCTGCGGCCCCAACTCGGGCCGTTCGAGCCGCATCGACCGGCCGGCGGCAATCACCTCCTTGAACTTGAAATGCCCCGGCAGCGACCAGGCCGGGATCTGCTTGCGTACGGAGCGGAGGACGAAGTTGACGACTGCACCTTTGAGAAAGCCCATGAGATCGCCGACCGTCGCGACGACGACATGCTTGACCGGTGTGCCGGCAATCGCCCGCTGCAGGGTCGCCGCGAAATTCTCGAGAACGATCACCGCTTCGGCGCCGGAGTCTTCGAGCTGATGATGCAGTTCGGGTGCCGTATAGAGCGGATTGACGTTGACCGCGATGAAGCCCGCGCGCAGCACGGCGGCGATGGCGACAGGATACTGCAGCACGTTGGGCATCATGATCGCCACGCGCGCCCCGCGCTTCAACCCGCGGCTCTGCAGCCAGGCGGCCAGCGCCTGCGACAGCGTATCGACGTCGCCGAAGGTCAGTGCCGTGTCCATGCAGACATAGGCCTTGGCATCGCGAAACTTGGCGAAGCTCTCCTCGAGCAACGACACGACGCTGGGATAGACCGACGGATCGATATCCGACGGCACGCCTGGCGGATAACTCTTCAGCCAGAACCGATCCATTCTCGTCCTCCCGAAAGTCCACCTTTGGAGATACTATAGGCATGCAAGCGGAAGAACGCTCCTCTCTCGTTTCCTTTCATGTCGTCACCGGTGGACCGGGCTCAGGCAAGACGACGCTCCTCGAAGCCCTGGCTGCCGCAGGCTACGCGCATACGATCGAAGCCGGCCGCGCCATCATCCAGGACCAGGCGTCGATCGGCGGACCGGCACTGCCGGCGCACGATCCCGTCCTGTTCGCCGAGATGATGCTGTCGTGGGAGTTCCATTCGTACCGTCTGGCGCAAGACAGGACAGGCCCTGTCTTCTTCGACCGCGGCGTGCCCGATATCGCGGGCTACTATCGCCTGATCGGCCGATCGGTGCCCGATCATGTCGTGCGTGCAGCCGATCAGTTTCGATATCAGCGGAAGGTCTTCGCAGCGCCGCCCTGGCCCGCGATTTTCGGCCACGACACGGAACGCAAGCAGACCTTCGAGGAAGCCGTCCGCACCTACGATGCCGTGACGGAGGCCTACCGCACCTTCGGCTACGAGCTCCTGCTCCTGCCGCTCGCCTCCGTCAAAGACCGCGTGGCTTTCGTGCTCGACAACCTTCGGCCGTGAAAAAGTCCGCCATCGGGTTCCGGTGGCCGTGCGTAAGGCCACCGCACGCTCAACGCCCCTGAAAGCTCGGCTTGCGCTTCTCTGCGAAGGCTCGCCGCCCCTCGATCCGATCCTCCGAGTTGCGCAGGTTGCCGAAGCTCTGCTGCTCGAGTTCGAGGCCGGCCGCCAGCGGCAGTTCGCGGCCGGTCTGCGCGAGTTTCTTGGCTGCCACCACGGCCAGCGGCGCATTCGCCGCAATGCGCTGCGCGATCGCCCGTGCCGCCGCCGCCAGTTCCTGCGGCGCCACGACCCGGCTCACCAGGCCGATGCGCAGTGCTTCCTGCGCGTCGATGCGCTCGCCGGTCAGCAGCATCAGCATCGCGTCCGACTGGCCGACCGCGCGGACGATACGTTGCGTGCCGCCGCCGCCCGGGATGCTGCCGATGCAGACTTCCGGCAGGCCGAATGCCGCCGTGCGCGCGGCGATGCGGATATCGCAGAGCATCGCCAGCTCGAGCCCGCCACCCAGCGCGAAGCCATTGATCGCCGCGATCATCGGCTTCTGGGTCTGAAGGGTCGAAACGGGTGGAACGCCGTTCCTGGAGCCGAAATGCAGCTCGGCGAAACTTTCCGGAGGCGGCATGGTCTTCTTCAGATCCGCGCCCGTGCAGAAGGCGCGCTCCCCGGCGCCGATGAGAATGCCGACCCGCACGTCCTCGCGGGTCGATATCTCGTTCCAGACCTCGTGGAGCTCCGCGGCAGACTCCGGATCGATGGCATTCATCGCCTCCGGGCGGTTCAACGTCACTGTGGCGATGAAATCGCTCACCTCCAAGGTCACCGGCATAGGTTTCTTCCTTTCTGGGCCAGCCACTACTCGCGCGGCTCGGCCAACTGGATGCCGGCTTCCAGCAACACTTCGCGGGTGTGTTCGCCCACCAGTGGCGCAGGACGCCGGGCCCGCGGCACTTCACCAACGGCGCGCAGGGGCGTGCAGGCTAGGGTCAGATCGCCTGCGACCGGGTGATGGACCGTCTCCGCAAGGTGCCCACCGGCAAAGACCGGCGAAGCAACCGCCTCCGCATAGTCGTTGATCGGCGCACAGATGATGTCCACCGCCTCGAAGCGCTGCAGCCACTCGCTTCGGGAACGGAGCACCATGCGCTCTTCCAGCACTGCGACCAGTTCCTGGCGATGTGCGATGCGCCCGGACAGGTCGAGAAAGCGCGGATCGGACAGCAAGGCGCGACAGTCGAGCACGTCGCACAGCGCCTCCCAACGGGCAGGATGGTAGGCGGCCAGCATGATCCAGCCGTCCGAACAGCGCACCGCTTCGTTGGGTGCCGCGTAGGGCGCAGCGCTTCCGATGCGCGCGGGCGCCACGCCCTCCGCGAAATAGGCAGCGAAACTTGCCTCCTGCAGGGCGATCGCGGACGCGAACATGCCACTGTCGATCCATTGCCCGGCACCGTCGCGCGCGCGCCGGGCAAGCGCCCCCAGAACACCGATCGCCGCGGTGTAACCGGTCACCATGTCGACGATCGGGACCTGGACCTTGCAAGGCGGCGCATCCGGCAGCCCGGTCACGCTCATCAGGCCCGAGACGGCCTGCAGCACCCCGTCGACACCGGGCTTGTGCCGCCACGCACTCTCCTGCCCATAGGCGGAGACCGAGCAGTAGATCACGCCCGCATTGCGCTGCCGGACATCCTCATACCCCAGCCCGAGGCGCTGCATCACGCCGGGGCGGAAACTCTCCACCACGACATCCGCGCCGGCGGCCAGCTGGAGCGCTGCCTCACGCTGCGGCGGATTCTTCAGGTCGAGCGCCACGCTGCGCTTGTTGCCGTTGAGGGCGAGGAACGCCAGGCTCTGGCCCTCGACAAAGGGCGCCAGTGCACGACCCAGCTCTCCCTGAGGGGCCTCGACCTTGATGACGTCCGCGCCGAGGTCGGCGAGCATGTGCGTGCACACGGGCCCGGCTGCGACCTGGGTGAAATCCACGACACGCACGCCGCAAAGTGAATCGCCAAGCATCTCGGTTCCTTTCCCGCTCAACCGCCGCGTAGGTTGTTGTCGCGGATGACCTTCGTCCACCTGGCAGTATCCTCCTTGAGCGCCTTCTCCGCCTCGGCAGGCGACAGCAGCATCGGCTCGAAACCGCTCTTGAGCAGCGACTCCGTCAGCGCCGGCGTGCGCAGCGTCTTGTCGATCACCTCGCGCAGTTGGCCGATGACCGGCTGCGGCGTGCCCGTGGGGACGGTCACGTGCCACCAGTAGCCCGCGCTGAAGCCCGGCACGCCGCCCTCGCTGATGGTCGGGATCTCGGGCGCCAGCGCTGAGCGCTGCGCGCTCGCCACCCCGAGGATCTTCAGCTTGCCCTGACGCGCGAACGGCAGTGCGGAAGGCAATCCCAGCATCGCCAGCGGAATATGACCGCCGATCATGTCGGTGATCGCCTGCGAGCTGCCCTTGTACGGCACATGCACGAGCGGGATTCCGGCCATCTGCATGAGGTAGACGCCCGCCAGGTGATGCGGCGATGCGATACCAGGCGACGCGTAGTTCAGCGGCTCCGCACCCTTGGCCGTGGCGGCGGCCAGCAGTTCGCGCATCGTCGTCGCCTGCAGGCTCGGGCCGGCCACGAGCACGATCGGCACGGTCGCCAGCGTCGCCACGAACGACAGGTCGGCGACCGGATCGAACGGAAGCTTGTCGTACAGCAGCGGCAGCAGCGGGTCGCTGCTGCCGCCGACGCCGACCGTGTAGCCGTCAGGGTGCGAGCGCGCCAGTTCCGCCAGGCCGATGGTGGTGCCGGCGCCCGCCCTGTTCTCCACGACGAAAGGTTGCCCCAGCAGGGCGGCGACGCGCTCGAACACCGCGCGGGCCACCGTGTCGGTCCCTCCGCCGGGCGGATACGGCACAATCAGCCGCACACGGCGCGATGGATAGCTGTCGGCAAGCGCCGACACCGCCGGCGCGAGCAGGGCTGCTCCGCCGAGCAGCGTGAACTCTCTCCTCTTCATGATTGTCTCCTTGCGGCCAGGGTCAGACCGATGCGCTGCTCAGGCTGCGGCCGCCGCACACGTACAGCACCTGCCCGGTCACGTAGCTCGAGGCGGGTGAAGCGAAGAAGCGCACCGCATTGGCAATGTCTTCGGCCTGGCCGATGCGCTGCATCGGCACGGTGCGCTGCAGGCTCTGCTGGACCTCGGGCGCGAGCGTGCCGAACAAGGGCGTCTCGACGATGCCCGGTGCGATGGCGTTGGCGGTGATGCCGCTGCGCGCGAACTCCAGCGCCAGGCTGCGGGTGAAGCTGACGACGCCGCCCTTGGATGCCGAGTAGCTCGCCTGGCCGCGGTTGCCCAGCCAGGCACGCGACGACAGGTTGACGATGCGCCCGAACTTCTGTTCGACCATCACGGGCAGCACCGCCTTGCAGCAGATGAACTGCGAGGTGAGGTTGGTCTCGAGCACGCGTTGCCAGAAATCCAGTGCCATCTTGGTCACGAGCTTGTCGCCGCCAATTCCAGCGTTGTTGACCAGCACGTCGATGCGGCCGGTGTGCGCCAGGAACTCGGCCACCGCTCCCTGGACATCCTCCGTCGAGGTCACGTTGACACGGTGCACCGAGACGTCGGCACCACCAGTGCGCAGTTCCCCGGCCGCGGCCTCGAGCGCATCGCCGTCGATGTCCCACAGCGCGAGGCGATAACCGGCCTCGGCGAGGCTGCGCGCGATGCCCAGGCCAATGCCCTTGGCGCCACCGGTCACGATCGCGCTCATGCCGGCTTGAGCGACTTGGTCCGTCATGCGAGCCTCTCCTTCAGAGGGCGAGGACGTGAATGGAGCAGGCAGCATGGTCCACGCCCCAGATGCCGCCGCCCGTGACCTGGCTCAGCCCGATGCGCGCGCCATCGACCTGACGCTGGCCGGCACGGCCCTGCAGCTGCTCACACAGCTCGACGATCTGGGCGACACCCGTGGCGCCGGGTGGATGGCCCTTGGCGATCAGCCCGCCGCTCGCATTCACCGGGATGGGCCCGCCGAGCGCGGTAGCGCCACTGGCCAGCAGCCGTGGCGCCTCGCCGCGCTCGCACAGGCCGAGCGCCTCGTAGTACAGCAGCTCGGAGATGGTGAACGCGTCGTGCAGCTCGATCAGGCTGAGGTCGCGTGGGCCGACGCCGGCCTGTTCGTAGGCCAGCCGCGCCGTGCGCCGCGTGATCTCCGCCTCAGTCATGTCGACCTGATGGATCTCGAACAGGCCCGACTGCACCACCGAGGCCAGGATGCGCACCGGCTTGCCCACCCCTTGCGCGGGCCGCGTGCTCAGCACCAGCGCAGCGGCGCCGTCCACCACGCCCGGGCAGCACTGCAGCAGCGTCAGCGGGTCGGCCACCATGCGCGAGGACAGCACCTCCTCACGTGTGACTTCACGGCAGAAGGTTGCGATAGGGTTGCGCATGCCGTGGCGCCGGTTCTTCACCGACACATCGGCCAGCGTCTCGGCGGACACGCCGTACTCGTGCATGTAGCGCTTGGCGCGCATGGCATAGAGCGCAGGCATGACCAATCCGCGCCGGTTGTTCCAGTCGCGCTCGTTCAGGGGCAGCGCCCCGCCGCCCAGGCCACTCAGGTGGTCCATGCCGAAGACCAGCACTGTCTCGTACTGGCCGGCCCGCAACGCCTGCAGTGCCAGGTGGAAGGCGGTAGCACCACTGGAGCAGGCGTTGTCGATGTTGTAGACGGCCTCGCCGCCGGTCCCCAGCTCGCGCAGCACCCGCTGCCCCGGAAGATGCCCGCCCAGCGCATTGCCGCAGTAGAATGCCTCGACGTCTCGTACGCCTACGCTGGCGTCCTTCAGCGCAGCCAGGATGGCCGCCTGAGCCAGTGCTTCCTCGGTGAGATCGGGAAAGCGGCCGAAGTCGGAGATGCCGACGCCCGTGATCAGCGGCTCGCTCATGCTGCATCTCCCTTCAGCGGCGCAAAGGCATAGTCGGGCGTACCGTCAGGCAGCGTGGACGCCACGACGCACACCGCATCGCCGATCGCCGGCTCGGCGCCCTCAGGCCAGGCCAGGCGGCCGAACACCCGCAGGCCATTGTCGAAATCCACCATGCCCAGTGCGTACGCGGGCGCCTTGCCGGGATAGACCGTGGTGAAAGTGTAGAGGCGGCCGCCGGCACCCATGGCGATCGGCTCGGCCGCTTCGCCGGCCTGAAGGAACTCGGGCGGCGGGAAGCGCAACGCACCCGTGTCGCGATACCGCGCGCCCAACAGCGTCATGCCGTCTGCGTCCTTACGGAGATGCGCTTCCGGATACTTCGTGATTTCCATGAATTGCCTCATCACTTTAGGAAGGCTAAATTCCAGCGCAGATGTGTCCTCTTGAAAGGCAATGTAGGTAACGATTGTCCTGAGGCACAACGCAGTTCTCTCGCCTCTATTTTTTAGTTGAGCTAAATAATATGAACCGTGGCCGGCTTCCTCTCCTCGGCTTGCGCGCCTTCGAGGCGACTGCACGCCTTCAAAGTGTCTCCAATGCCGCGGCGGAGCTGTGCGTGACGCCTGGTGCCGTCAGCCAGCAGGTGAAATTGCTCGAGGAGTTGGTCGGAGTGCCGCTGCTGCGGCGCAAGGGCCGCTCGGTGGAGCTGACCGACGCGGGCCAGGTACTGCGCCCGACGCTCACGCAGGCGTTTCAGAGCATTGAGCTGACACTCGACGCCATCGCGCGCCGACCGCGCCACGACACGCTGAAGCTCTGCCTGTTGCCCACTTTGGCGGAAAGATGGTTGATGCCCCGGCTGTCGCGCTTTCATGGCACCCACCCTCAGCTCGACATCCAGATCATGACGAGCTTTCGCGAGATTCGTTTCGAAGCGGAAGACGTCGACGTTGCGTCTTTCGTCGGCACGGCCCTGCCCGCCGGCCTCGATGGCCTGCGGGCGTTCGACGACGCCTTTCAACCCGTATGCAGCCCGTCACTCCTGCGTGGCGCCGAGAGGCTGCGCAGCCCCGTCGACCTGTCTAAGGCCACGCTGCTGCACTCGGTACGCCGGATGGACGATTGGCAGCGCTGGCTGGATCTCGCCGGGGCGCCGAAGCTCAAGCCGCAGCGCAACCTGTCCTTCGAGAACGCCTCGCTGGTCATCCAGGCAGCCGTCGACGGGCTGGGTGTAGCGGTCGCACAACGCGCGTACGTCGCGGAGTTGCTGAAGACCGGTAGGTTGGTCGCGCCCTTCGATCTCGTCGCGCGTAGTGACCGTGGCTACTACCTCGTCTGGTCGCCCACACGCGCGACAACCCCGGTGTTCCGCGCCTTCCTCAACTGGCTCAAGCAGGAGGCAGGCCGGGCAACCGGCTGAACCTCGCACGTCACGCCGATCGTCGCGACGGCCGCTCTACTTCGCAACAGCCGCGCGGGCGATGGCGGCATCCTGCTCGGGCATCCCACCCGACGCCCCCAGACCGCCAATCAACACGCCATCGTCGTCGAACAACGGCACGCCACCCCCCACGAGAAGCAGGCCACCGCTGTGGATGTGGTCGAAATGCAGAACTGGCTTGCCGACTTCCAAGGGCGCGTTGAGGGCTTCAGTCGGCGCCTGAAACATGACCGAGGTACGCGCCTTGGCGATGGCCAGCTCATTGGATGCCAGCAAGGCGCCATCCATACGCGAGAACGCGACCAGGTTCGCGCCTTTGTCGAGGACGGCGAAGACCGCTTTCATCCCGGCCGCTTCGGCGGCGGCACGGCCCCTGGCTACGATGCGTTGTGCGTCGTCGAGTGTGATGTCAGGCATCCTGCGTCCACTCCGTTTCCTGCCATTGCCTTGCGACGTCGATCGTGGCGAGCGGACGCATCGTGCGATAGAGATGCTCGTCGGCCGGAATCATCTCGACCATGGCGTCGATCATTTCCCGGGGATCGAACTGGTCGGCGAGGGCTGTGCCAAAATCCGGCATGGGGACGACTGCGCGGTTGGCGTCGTACCACTGCACGTGGCTCTCCGCGCCCGTGTCGTTGAAACCGGTGCCGAACACGCCAGGGTTTACGGTCGCGACCTTGACGCCATAGGGTGCCAGCTCGGCCTTCATCGAGCCGGCGATGGCTTCGATCGCGTGCTTGGTGGCGCAGTAGATGCCGACGAACGGGATGACGAGGATCCCGCCCATCGACGAGGTCCACACCACCTTGCCGGACTTGCGCGCCACCATCTTCGGCACGATCCCCTGCGCCAACTTGAGATGGCCGAAGACATTGATGTCGAAGGAGTCGCGCACCCGTTCCATCGGGATGTCGACGATGGATCCGCTCTCCATCACGCCGGCATTGAGCACCAGAACATCGGGGTCATAGGTGGCTGCATGAGCGATGTCGATGCCGTCGAGCAGGTTGAGCTTGATGACTTCGAGTTCGGCTCCCGCATCTGCCGCGTCGGCGCGCAGGCTCCGCACCTGGGGCCAGGTCTCGGCGCTGGCAACGACCTTGTGTCCACGGCGGGCCAACTCGATCGCCGCGCCGCGACCGAAACCGGAGCTGGCGCCGGTGATCAGGATCTTCTTTGCCATGAGTTCCCTTTCTTTCGCGCTATCCGATGTCGCCGTGGGCCACATTCGGGGGCGTTGCAGGTTGAGATTTCCGGCGCCGTACGCCATGCCCGAGGCCTACTGCGGTGCGAGGGTCGCCGCGATGGCCGTCTGCATGGCCTCGCGATGCGCATCGAGCAGGCGGTCGTGGTTGGCGTTGTAGTTCCGCAGCGCCAGCGCGATCAGCATCGGCGCATCGGCCGCTGGGATGCCACGATCGTGCAGATCGGTGCGCCACCCCTGCCCCTGGAAGTCACGCGCCACGCGCGCGGCGACGCGCTCGGCCAGTTCGGCATCGCCGCTTACGTCCGGCAGCATCATGCCGAGCGCCTCGCCCAGGGCGCGCGTCACGTCCGGAACGCAGGCGCCGAGGGCGCGGATCATGGCCGGTGCGAACGCGGCGTAGCCACGCGGCTGCGTTATCCCGTCGTAGTGATTGAAGACGGCGACGGCCGAGGCGTAGGCAGCACGCGCCAGCAGGTGGCAGGACCATGGACGCCCGCCATCTTCCTCGTCGCGGTTTTGCAGCAGCCCGGCCGCGCATAGGTCGATCCGTGCAGCGGCATCACCCTCCCGGCCAAGCCTCCGGTAGGACTGCCGCGCGAGGTGCCACGCATGGCGCCGGCTGGCCTGGGCCAGCGGATTGGTCGTTTCGAGAGCCCCCATGCACATGAGGCCCCACCAGTAGATCTCGAAGCTCGTGGATCGTACCAGCGTCGACGGCGCTGTTGCCAGCGCGTGCGAATCCCAGAACACCGCCTGAGGGCGCGTCTTCGGATCGAAGAATTCGAGGTGGTGCGCATCGCCCCGGTAGCGCACGGCCGAGCCGCCGCGATTCTGCGCCGACGAGGGCGAGGTCAGCACATTGAAGATCGGCATCTTCGGCGCCTTGAGGCGCTGGCTGACCGCTGGCGCGTCGTCGCGGTGAACGGTTGCCATCTCCACCAAGGGTCGGTTCTCGCCAAGCAGCATGGCCACCACCCTTGCGCCCTTGATCACGCTGCCCGCCCCCACCGCAATCAAAGCGTCCGCCCCGACCTCGCGCGCCTTGGCCGCAGCTTCTTCTATGCTCTCCGCAGGCGCGCCTTCGGAGATCCTGGAGTAGATGCCGGCAACCCGTCCGCCGGCCAGCGTCCCGATCCGCTGCGTCAGGTCGGTGCGCTCGTGTACGCTGCGCCCGCACACGATCAACGCGCGCGATGCGCCGGCGCGTTGCAGTTCCATGGGCAGCGCGGCCAGCGCGTCGGCTCCCGCATGGACCCTCAGCGGATAGGTTCGTGCGTGGAAGGTGTGGGTGACGGATTTGCTTTGGTGCATGTCGAGCCAGTGGCCAAGTGACGTCCTGCAACCAAACGTAGGAACGGGCGCTCCGGGCCACAATTCACTTTCCGTCTCGCTATTGTTGAGCCGGCCTATAGCGTTATCGATAGACCTCCTTGTCAGGCTTCGGCGCAAACCGGCGAAGTACGGCGCTGGAGGCAGGGCGACATGAAAAAGGCCCGTCCTTGCGGACGGGCCTTGTTCCGGTGATCGCGAAAGGCGCTTAGGCAGCGGCCTTCGTGAACTTCTCGATGCGCTCCTGGACAGGGCGGACGGCGTCGTCGGCAGCCTTGCGGACGAACGCGCCGAGGTCCTGAGCCTGGGCGATGCGGGTCTCCAGGCGGCCGCGCCAGTACTTGGCCGAGACGTCGAACGCCTCGAGCGGGGTCTTGGCGGCGAGGAAGTCGCGCACGGCAGCGAAGCTGGCGTCGGAGTCTTCCTTGGCGACCTCGAGCATCTTCAGGCCGGCCTTGGTGGCGCCTTCGCGGGCCTGGCTGACCTGAGCGTTCAGCTGCTGCGAGGCATCCTGCGCGGCCTTGCTGATCTGCTCGAAGCTCTCGGTGGCCTTGCGGACGCCGATCTGGGCGAATTCGCGGACACGCTCGCCGGCCGCCTTGGTGGTCTCGTTGGCCTGCTCGATCACGGTCTCGATCGGGGTGGTGTTGGTGGTCATCTGGTGGGTTCCTGCAAGTGATTGGTGTGCGCTACGCGGTGACAGGGCGTATATGGGATTCCCATTGTGCGCCGCAACATAAATTTGTGCGCTGCGACAAACAAAATAGAATATCTATATTTTTCAATATATTATCACCTGCGACACGCGATGCCCTCTTGCCGAGGGATGGCCCGCCGGAGGACAAATCGTCGAACGAGCAAGAAATGGCGACCGTGGGAGGACGCTAATGGAAACGCAGCAGCTCTCGGGCATCGACGCGTCGTTCCTCTACCTGGAGACGCCCGAAACCCCCATGCACGTGGCGGGCCTCACCTACTTCGAATTGCCTCAGGGCCTCGAAAGCAATTTCTACCAGCACTTCCGGAAATTCTTCGAAAGCCGCCTGCACACCATCCCGATCTTTTCCAAGCGGCTCGCCCCGTCGCTCTACGACCTCGACCATCCGGGCTGGGTCGACGAGCCGGTGCTCGATCTCGACTATCACCTGCGCGAGACCGCGCTGCCGGCGCCTGGCACCGAGGAGCAGCTGGAAGAGGTGATCTCGCGGCTGCACGCCAACACGCTCGATCGCAGCCGGCCGCTCTGGCAGTTCTATGTCATCACCGGTCTCGCCAGCGGCCAGGGCGTTCTCTATTCGAAGGTGCATCACGCCGCGATCGACGGCGGCGCCGGCATGGCGATCAACAAGGCGCTCTACGATGTGAGTGCGACGCCGCGCGATGTGCCGCCGCCGCCTCCCAAGACCGTCGCCGCCTCGACGGCGCCCAGTTCGCCGACGGCGGTCGACCCAGTGAAGGGCGTTGCCGACATCATGACCAACATGATGCGCCAGCAGATCAAGCTCTGGCAGGCGGCACCGGACATCGTGAATTCCATGACCAGCGCCTTCCTCGGCAAGCCGGGGGAAACGCCGAAGGCGCTGAGCGCGCTGCAGAACCTCGCCAGCCAGCTGCCGACGCTCTCCGCACCCAGGACGCCGTTCAACGCCACGATCACCCGCGAGCGCAGCTATGCCGCGCGCACGATCTCGCTGGCCGACGCCAAGGCGATCGCCAAGGCCGGCGGCGCCAAGCTGAACGACGTGGTGATGGCGATCTGCAGCGGCGCGCTTCGACGCTATTTGCAGGAGAAAGGCCAGCTTCCCGACAAGCCGCTGATCGCTGGCGTGCCGATCAGCCTGCGCGAACCGGGCGATACGCGGCAGAACAACCAGGTGTCGGGCATGCTCTGCCAGATCGCCACCGACATCGCCGATCCGGCCGAGCGGCTGCGCGCCATCGTGAAGTCGTCGACCGACTCCAAGCAGCTCGCCGGTGCCTTCCGCGATACCGTTCCGCAGGACTTCGCCTTCGTCGGGGCGCCGATCCTGCTGCAGCTCATCATGCTGATCTATGGGCGCAGCGGCCTCGCCGACAAGCTGCCGATGCCGATGAACGTCACCATCTCCAACGTGCCCGGCCCGCCGATGGCGCTGTACTGCGCCGGCGCCAAGGTGACGGCATTGCATCCCGTTTCCATTCCGGCCCATGGCGCTGCGCTCAACATCACGGTGCAGAGCTACATGGACGCGCTCAACTTCGGCCTGACCGCCGATCGACGCGCCGTGCCGGATGTTGCACGCCTCGGCGACTATCTGGTCGACGCCGCGGCCGAGCTGAAGAAGGCCGTTGTGGGTGGTTGAAACCCTTTCTCGCCCTCACGATATGTGAGAGTCTGGCGGGAATAATAAGGAGGCCAAATGACGGCTGCCGTTCAGACGTTGCGTCCCCCTTCGCGTACGTTGCTGTTTCTCGAAGGCCGTGCAGTCCAGGAACTGGGCGCCTTCGTCCTGCTGCGGCCCTGGCTCTCCGCTGCGCCGCGCGGCGACGGACATCCCGTTCTCGTGCTGCCGGGCCTGCTGGCGAGCGATCTCTCCACGCAGCCGCTGCGGTCATTCCTGAAGGCACAAGGCTATGCTGCGCACGGCTGGAAGCAGGGCCGTAACCTCGGCCTGCGTCCCGGCCTCGAGGCGGCGATGCTCGATCGCATCAACGAGCTCTACGAGCGCCATGGCGGCCGCAAGATCAGCCTCGTCGGCTGGAGCCTGGGCGGCATCTACGCGCGCCAGCTCGCCAAGCGTCTGCCGGAGAAAGTGCGTCTGGTGATCAGCCTGGGCAGTCCCTTCACCGGCAGCCCGAAGGCCACCAATGCCTGGCGCGTCTACGAGTTCACCTCGGGGCAGAATGTCGAGGATGTCGACCATCACATCGCCGGCCCGCTCGCCGAGCCGCCGCCGGTCCCCACGACGTCGATCTTCAGCCGCACCGACGGAATCTGCGCCTGGCAGACCTGCCTGAACGTCGAAAGCGATCAGGTGGAAAACATCGAGGTCTATGGCAGCCACTGCGGCCTCGGCCATCATCCGGCCGCTGTCTATGCGGTGGCCGACCGGCTGGCACAACCCGAAGGCCAATGGAAGCGCTTCGATCGCTCCGGTTGGAAGAGCTTCGTCTTCCCGGACTGGCGCCGGAGTTAGCAATCAAGCGGACCGCGGGCCTCCCGGCCCGCTCTTGTCCATCCCTCGCCAAGCGAGAAGAATGCGGGCTCCGCGCGGCGTAACCGCCGCGCTTTGAGGCCCGCGGTCCGATGATCAGGACTTCTTCTCGAGACCGGAGCGGATCTCGTCGTAGGACTCCTTCATACGGTCCTGCACGATCTTGAACGCCTCGGCACTCGACTTCTGCACCAGCTCGGCGATATCGCGCGTGTTGGTGATGGCGGCATCCATCGCCTTCTTGGCGAACTCGCTCTGCTTGGCCAGGGCTTCCTGGGGTGAACCGCCGGGCTTGTATTCCTGAACGATCGCGGTCACGTCCTTGATCGCCGCCTCGAAGATTTCGCGCTGTTTCTTGGCGACCTCGTTGGCACCGCCGGCGACGGCCTGCCAGGAGCGTGTCATGGCATCGAGATTCTTCTGATGATGTTCCATGATCTTCGACACGTCGAAGGCGGGAACCTTGAGCTGCTCACCGAGGGATTTGAACATGTCCGTGAAGTTCTGCGGAGCATCGGCCATCTGAACCTCCTGTCGATTACGGCGTCAGCTTCAACCCCTGTTCGAGCGCGTGCAAGGCCAAACCGGCCAACCCGCCGATCATTGCGCCATTGAAACGAATATATTGCAGATCGCGCCCGACGGTGAGTTCGACACGACCGATCAGCATGTCGATGTCCCAGCCCTTCACCTGGTCGGCGATGAAGCGGCCGACGCCGCTTTTCTGGCTCTCCACGAAGTCGGACAGCACCTGCACCATGCCGCGATTGATCTCGGCCCGGATGGCCGGCTCACGCGCCAGCTGGCTGCCGACATCGACCAGCATCGCCTCCAGCTGCCGTCGCACCTGGCTGTCCGGCGCCCGCGCATCCTGCTCCAGGAAGCTTTGCAGGCTTTCCCAGGCGCCTTCGGCGACAGCCGCGATCTCGGGCCGGGCGAGCATGTCGCGCTTCAGGCTTTCCGCACGACGCGCGAAAGCCTGCGAGCTGCGCAGACGCTCGATGAAGCCTGACACAAAATTGTCGAACTCCCGGCGCAGGGGATGGTCGGCATCGGTCCGCGCCTCCTGAATGAAGGCGGTCGTGGAGGCGACGATCTTGCGCAAAAGATAGGCGTCGGCGCGATAGAGATTGAACAGGGCCGGCAGTTCCTGCCGGATCTTCTCGCGCAATGCCGCCAGCGTTTCCTCGTTGGCCAGCACCTTTTCCAAGGCCCCCAGCAATTCGTCGAGCAGCCGCTGATGACGGTTCTTCTCCGTCACGGCGCTCAGCAGGCCGGCGGCCAGCGGTGCCAGCTCGATCCTTTGCAGCTCCGCCATCACCCGCTTGCCGAGGAACCCCTTGAGGCCGGACTGATCGATCGCCGTCAGGGCCTGCGGCACCAGGCGCATCACGAAGCCCGCGAGCGCCGCACTACGCTCGCGATCGCTCAGCCAATCCGACACGAGGGTGGCAAAGTCGACCTCGCGGAGCCGTGCCTCGACCGGCGCCCGCGCCAGAAAGTTCGTCTCGATGAACTCGCCCAGAGTGTCGGCGATGCGATGGTGGTTGCGCGGCACGATTGCGGTGTGCGGGATCGGCAGGCCGAGAGGCCGGCGGAACAGCGCCACGATGGCATACCAGTCCGCCAGGCCGCCGACCGTGGCGGCAGCCGCAAACGCGGCCACGTAGCCCCAGGCCCAATGCTGTGGCTCGTAGTGACGCGCCACCACGAACAGCCCTGCGGTGAACACCAGCAGGGCGGTCGCTGCGGCCTTGACGCGCCGCAGTTCGCGCGCCTTCTGCCGGTCGCGCTCGTTTTCCCGGGTCAGCTGCTCGCCCACACGTCCAGCACGTAGCGATTGTCGGCGGCGAGCTTGGCCATCCAGGCGTCGCCCGCGGCCTCGTCGGCGCCCGTCTTCTCGCGATGAAGCGCGATCAGCGCCCGCTTGACGTCGGGCTCCATCCGGCCGCCATCGCCGCAGACATAGACGATCGCGCCCTGGTCGAGCAGGTCCAAGACCTTGTCGCCCTTTTCCTTCAGGAGATCTTGCACGTAGGTCTTCTTTCCATCGTGGCGCGAGAAGGCAACTTCGAGATCGACGATCCCGGCGTCCGCCCTCTCCTTCAATTCGTCCTCGTAGATGTAATCCTGATCGGGGTGGCGGCAACCGAAGAAAAGAAGCGCCGGCCCCAGGGCGCGGCCCTGGTCCTTGAGCGCCGCCCGCTCGCGCAGGAAGCCGCGGAACGGCGCCAGGCCGGTGCCCGGCCCGATCATGACGATCGGCGCCGCAGGATCGATCGGCAGCCGGAAGCCGACCTTGGTCTCCTTCACGAAGGCCTGCACCGTGCCGCCGGCCGCCTGCCGCGCGAGATGATTGGAGCAGACACCGTGATAGATACCGGCGCCGGCCCGCGCCGGTCCTTCGACGATCGCGACCGTGACCGAGCAGCGCGCCCCGTCGGCCGTCGGCGAGGACGAGATCGAGTAGTAGCGCGGCGTCATCAACGGCAGCATCTCGAGGAGGGCCGCAAAGGGCAGCTCGCAGGCCGGGAACTCTTCCAGGAGGTCGAGGACCGACTTGCGCTTGGCCAGGATTTCGCTGCGGAACCGTTCTTCGTCCAGCAGCGCCTCGAGCTTGGGCCGCGTGAAGGGGCAGCGCGTATGCTGCGCCATGGTCTGGATCTGCTTGCGCGTCGCCGGCAGCTGCAGTTCGAGATAGTCCGACAGCAAGCGATGGACGGCGATCGCCTCGCCGACCGGCAGGGCCGTACGCCGTCCCTCGGGCGCCGTCAGCACGACATGCGCCCCCGGGGCGAAGCCGAAGCGGCGCACGGCGCGCTCGACCAGCAGCGCCCCGTTTTGCGGCACGATGCTGAGATGATCGCCGGCGCGGTAGCTGACGCCATCCGGCAGCAGCACCTCGATATGCCGCGTGCTGCGGCCCGACTTGTCAGGATTCTGCAGCTCGCGGTTGGCCAGCACCCGCATGGGCAGTGCCCCACTGCCGCCGATGATCGGGTTGGCCGGCGGCCGGTCGACCGGCTGCACCTGGTAGAGCGGCTCTTGCGCCGCCGCTGCTTCGGCGTCGAACTTGACGCCGAACGTCTCGGCCACGGCCGGCAGCATCGGCTCGTACCAAGCCTGGAAGTTGCCATCGAGATCTTCCTTGGCGTCGCCTTCACCGCGCGCATGGAGGCGCTCCGCCCCCTTGGCCGCCAGCAGCTCGTCGATCTCGCGTGGAATCGCCTGGTAGGTCGAGGCCCAGTCGCGGTTGCCGCAGCCGAAAACGGTGTAGCGCACGCCCTTCAACCCATCGTCCGGCATCTCGCGCAAGGCCTTGAGGAACTGCACCGCATTGTCGGGAGGCCCGCCATTGTAGGAGGCGCAGACGATGGCGACGGCCCCTTCCGACGGCAGCTTGCCCGCGACGTCATCGAGGCTCGCCAGGGTCGTGGCAAAGCCCGCCGCTTCCGCATCTTCGGCGATCGAGCGCGCCAGCTCCTCGGCGGTGCCCATGTTGGACCCGAACAGCACGGCAAGCCTGGTGCCATGGCTGGCCGCCGCCTTTTTCGCCGCCTTGCGCGGCGCAGGCTTGGCCGTCGCCGCCGCCGCCTGGCCGCTGCCCCGCACGACATCGGGCCGGAGCGTCACGCGCATCATCAGGCCTTCGGGCTTGATGGTGAGCGACTCCTTGATCTTGAGCTGGTAGCGCGTGTGATCGATCAGACGAAAGCGCTGCAGGATCATGCCCAGCACCAGGCTCGCCTCGGTCATGGCGAACTGCCGCCCGATGCAGGCACGCTGGCCGTTGCCGAACGGCTTGAAGGCATGCGGCGGCATCTTGGCCTCGCGCTCCGGCGCAAAATTGTCGGGATTGAATACCTCGGCTTGCGGTCCCCAGACCGACTTGTCGCGATGGAGCATCGCCGTCAGCACGGTAACGAAGGTGCGCTTGCGCAGCTTGTATTTCCCACCGATCGTTTCGTTCTGGTACGGGTAGAGGCCGAAGGCCGGTGCGGTCGGCCAGAGGCGCAGCGATTCCTTCAGGATCTGGCCGATATAGACGAGCTGGTTGACCTGCTGAGCCGTCGGCTTGGCGTTGATGTCGCGGCCCAGCACGCGATCGACTTCCTCGTAGGCCTTCTGCAGCACATGCGGATTGTTCAGCAGGAAGTAGACCGCGAACGACAGCATCCCGCTCGTGGTCTCGTGACCGGCGATCAGGAAGGTGTTCATCTGGTAGCGGATATTGACGTCGTCCAGCCGCTCGCCGGTCTGCTTGTCGAGACCGCTCAGCATGAATCCCAGCAGGTCAGGCTTGGCTGTATCGTCCGCCGGCACCTCGCGGCGCTCCCTGATGATGCGGTCGGCGATGCCGTTCATGAAGCCGACATCTTCCTCGAGCTTGCGACGGCTCTTGCGCTGCGTCAGGTCCTCGAGCGGCAGACCGCGCATCTTCATCACCGCTTCGAGGGCGCGGACCAGCGATTCGACGTAGGGGTGATTGTCGCTGCGGTAGAAGGAGTTGAACCGGTAGTTGAAGCCGCACAAGCCGATCGTATCGAGCGTGAGCGCGGTCATGTCGCGCACCACGTCGATCTCCTCGTCGGCGTTGAGCCGTTCCCACTTGGTGACGAGCTGGTCGGCGATGTCGAGCATGCCGTCGTGATAGGTCTGCATCATGCGATGCGCGAAGGTCGGCAGCAGGATGTTGTGCGCCTTCTGCCAGTTCGGCTCCTGCGTCTCGGCGGTAAAGAGAGCATCGCCGCCCAGCATGCGCACACGCCTGAGCGAGCCGCGCACTGCCTTGTCGAAGCGCTTCTCGTCGCACAGCTCGGCCACCAGGTCGGCCCCCGAGACGACGACCAGCGGCGTGCCCATCATGTCCAGCCAGAAGATCGGCCCCTGTTCGCGGGCGATCCGCATCAGGTCCTGGATCGGCGCATCGCCGTCGACGGTGAGCATGTTGCCCAACACCGGAGTACGCGGCGGATGCGGGATGGGATGCAGCTTGTTGCGCGCCATGAGTCCGTTCTTCCTCCCCTGGCCCCGATCCAGTGCGGGGCTCTTTCGCTCCGCAACACTAGGCGGCCGGGATTCCGGCGTATAGTCGCAAGGCAAATTTCTTTTCCAGGAGGAAACCTTGAAGGTTGGCTATATCGGCGTCGGCAACATGGGCGGCCCCATGTGCCGCAATATCATCAAGCGCAGCAACCATGCCGTGACGGTGTTCGATCTGAACCCCGCCGCGGTGAAGACCTGCACCGACCTCGGTGCCACGGCGGCCAAATCGGTGGCCGAGGCCACCAAGGGCGCCGATGTCGTGATGACCTCGCTGCCCATGCCGCGCGATGTCGAGGCCGTGACCCTGGGTGACGGCGGCATCCTGGCCAATATTTCCAAGGGCCAGACCTATATCGATCTCAGCACCAACGCCCCCTCGATGGTCAAGAAGATCGGCGCCGCCATGGCCGACAAAGGCATCGCCATGCTCGACGCGCCGGTGAGCGGCGGTACGGTGGGCGCCGAGGCCGCCACCATCGCCATCATGGTGGGCGGCGACAAGAAGGTGTTCGACGACGCCCTGCCCGTCCTGCAATCGTTCAGCGCCAACGTGATCCATATGGGCCCGCTCGGGAGCGGTACGGTCGCCAAGCTGGTGAACAACATGATGGCTTTCTGCAACGCCGCTGCAGCAGCGGAAGGCTTGATGCTCGGCGTCACGGCCGGCCTCGATCCCCAGAAGCTGGTGCAGGTGATCGCCAATTCGAGCGGCAATTCGGCGGTCTTCAAGGCCTTCTCGGAACGGGCGCTGTCGGGGCAGTTCTCGCCGCCCTCCTTCGCGCTCAACCTCGCGCACAAGGATCTGCATCTGGCGATGGAGCTGGCCGACGAGCTCGACGTGCCGTTGCCCCAGGGTTCGGCGACGCACAACCTGCAGCGCATGGCCCGCAAGATGGGCCTGGGCAACAATGACAGCTCGGCGATCCTGCAGGTCTACGAATCGGTGCTGAAGAAGACCGTGAAGCCTTGAGCGTCGCGAAACCCTAACCGAGGTGAGCGGCAATCAATCGGGCGACCTGGTCGGCATGGGTGCGGGCCAGGTCGTGATTGCCGCCCGCCACGATCTCGAGCTTCGCATTCGACAGGCGCTGCTCGAGATGCCGGCCGACCGCGACCGGGCTGATCGGATCGGCATCGCCCCAGATCAGCAAGGTCGGCGCCGCGATCTTCTCGACCGGCTCCGGCGGTACCGATCGTTGCGCCGTGACCCAGGCAGCAGCATTGGGATAGGACTTGCGATAATCGGCACGCCAGTCGCCGGCGCCGAAGCCTTGCATGTCGACACCGCCAGAGGTCGTGCAGAGCACCAGCCGACGGATCTTTTCCGGCTGTTCGATGGCCAGGCGCGCCGCAATGACGCCGCCCATGGACTGGGCCACCAGATCGACCGGCGTATTCATCCGCGCCGCCACCAGTCGCTTCAGGTCGTCGTAGCCCTGGATCGACGGGTCGGGCGGCTGATCGCCGAGGCCCGGCCAACCGAAATACGCCTTTGGCCAGTCGGACGGCAGTCGCTCGCCGACCGGCTTCCAGAAATCGGGCGAGGCGCCGGTGCCCGGCAGAAACAGGATCGGGATCATGGTCAGGCGCTCAGCTTGGCCAGGAATGGCGGCAGCGTACGCTTCTGGGACAACAGATAACGGCCCATGGCGCAGGCGACCTGGCGTACGGCCGGCCGCGCACTGACACGATCGCGCCAGGCCAGCAGGCGCGGATGGGCGTCGGTCATCGGCGCGCCCATGCGGGCGCCGAAGAGCTGCGCCATGTAGAAGGCGATGTCGGCATAGGAATAGCTGCCGGCCAACCATTCCTGCTCGCCGATGCGCTGCTCCATCTCACCGTAAAAGCGGGCCGAACCGTCGAGCGCCACGGTCGCCGCAGGGTCGTCCAGCGAGCCCTGCAGGCCCATCAGCCGGATGATGTGCGGAAAGTAGACCTCGTCCGACTTGTGCTCGAGCAACCGCGCCCCTGCCCGTGCCTTGGGCTCGGCCGGCCACAGCGCCGGCTCCGGTTTCACGGTTTCGAAATACTCGAAGATCTGGGTCGAATCGAAGATCTCCAGCGTGCCGTCAGGTCCGTCATCGATCAGGACCGGAACCTGTCGCTTGGGGTTGATGCGCGCGACCTCGGGATGCTTGGGTTCGTAGAGCCGCTTCATCTCGAAGGGCACCATGATGAGCTCGACGTCGAGCCCCTTCTCGCGGGCAGCTATCTCGGCCTTGGCGCCGAACATGCTGAGCGGACCGGAATAGAGCTTCATAGGGACTGTCTAACATGCTCTTGCCGGACAGCATGCACGACGTAAGTTAAGCCTCCATGGCAAGGCTTCTCATGTCCGTGGTTGTGCTTGCAACGCTTGCACTCGCCGCCCCCTCGTGGGCTCGAGACGAGAAGGGCTGCGGGACGCCGCCCGATATCGGCGACGGCTGGAGTCTTGCGACACCGGGCGAAACCGGCATCGATGCGGCGCGCCTTTGCGATCTCGACGGGCTGCTCGCGCAATGGCCCGATGCCAACGTTCATGCCGTGATCGTTGCGCGCCACGGCAAGCTGGTGATGGAGCGCTACTACGCCGGCGCCGACGAACGATGGGGCACCAAGCTCGGTGTGGTCCAGTTCGGCCCCGAGGTGAAGCACGACCTACGCTCCGTTTCGAAAAGCGTGACGTCCCTGCTGATCGGCATTGCCTTGGCCGAGGGCAAGTTTCCGGCTCTCGAGTCGCCGGTACTCGACTTCTTTCCCGAATATGCCGACCTGCGCACGCCGGAAAAGGACCGCATCACCTTCGCCGACCTGCTCACCATGTCATCCGGCCTGCAGTGGGACGAAGATCGTTCGTACGACGATCCGCGAAACGACGAGATGGGCATGCTGACGTCTGGCGATCCGTTTCGCTACATTCTCGCCAAGCCGCTCGCGGCCTCGCCCGGCACCACCTACCTCTACAGCAACGGCGACGCCTCCCTGCTGGGCGCGGCGCTCGTCAGAGGTACCGGACACACCTGGTCCGACTACGCCCGTGACAAGCTCTTCACGCCGCTGGGCATCGTCGATTTCGATTGGGATGCCGTGGGCCGCAGCCGCAAGCTCGGTCCTTACGGCAGCCTGCGCCTGCGTCCGCGCGACGTGGCGAAGCTCGGTCAGCTCGTTCTGGCCGACGGTGTCTGGAACGGCCGCCGCATCTTGCCGACCGGCTGGGCCGCGCAATCGATCGCGCCCCGCCTCAACGGCGAAGGACTGTTCTTCTACGGCTATCAGTGGTGGCTCGGCCGCAGCTTCGTCGATGGTCGCGAGCTGCGCTGGGCGGCTGGCTTCGGCATAGGCGGCCAGCGCCTCTTCGTCGTGCCGTCGCTCGAGCTGGTGGTCAGCCTTTCCCTTGGCCAGTACGGAGGACGCCTGCAAGGCATCGTCCCGACGGCCATTCTCAACAAGATCGTATTGCCCAGTGTGAAGGGAGAACCGCGATGAAAGCTCTTCTGGTGGCTTTTGCTCTCGTCCTCGCCGGTTCTGCGCTGATCGATCCTGTGCTGGCCAGGGACAATGCCGGCTGCGGCGCGCCGGGCGATATCGGCGACGGCTGGCCGCTCGCGGCGCCAGCGGAGGTCGGCATCGACGCCGACCGTCTCTGCGAGCTCGACAAGCTCATCGCCCAGTGGCCCGAGGCCAACATCCACGCGGTGATCGTGGCACGCCACGGCAAGCTGGTGATGGAACGCTACTATGGCGGTCTGGATCAGCGCTGGGGCATGCCGCTCGGCAAGGTCGACTATGCCGCCGACGTGAAGCACGACCTGCGCTCGATTTCCAAGAGCGTGACCTCGCTGCTGGTCGGCATCGCCCTGGCCGAAGGCAAGTTCCCAGCCCTCGACTCGTCGGTGTTCGCGGCGTTTCCCGAATTTGCCTCCCTCGATACGCCCGAGAAAAGCAAAATCACCTTCCGCCACCTGCTCACCATGTCGTCGGGCCTGAAGTGGGACGAGTCCCTGCCCTACAGCAACCCGGCCAACAGCGAGCGCCGCCTGATCGACGCCTCGGATCCCGTACGCTACGTGCTGGAGCAGCCGCTCGTGGCGCCCCCCGGGGCGGTCTACAACTACAATGGCGGCGACACGACTCTGCTGGCGGCGGCGCTCAGCAAGACGACCGGCCGCCGCCTCGACGACTACGCACGGGAAAAACTATTCGGGCCGCTCGGCATCACGGACTTCGAATGGGTCGCGCTACCGGCGACCGGTCAGCCTGCCGCCGCGTCAGGGTTGCGCCTGCGGCCGCGCGACAGCGCCAAGCTCGGCCAGCTCCTGCTGGCCGACGGTCAATGGAAAAGCACTCAGATCCTGCCCAAGGGCTGGTCGACGGAGTCGGTAAAGCCCGCGATGAACGGCGAGGGCCTTTACTTCTACGGCTATCAGTGGTGGCTCGGCCGCACCCTGCTGCGCGGCCGCGATCTGAAATGGTCGGCCGGCGTCGGCTACGGCGGGCAGCGCCTCTACGTGCAGCCCGACCTCGACCTGGTGGTGATGATCAATGCCGGCCACTATGGCGGCCCGCTGCAGAGCGCCATCCCCTTCGCGATCTTCACCAAGCTCGTGCTGCCGGCGACCAAGGACTGAGGCGACCGCCGGCTGAAGAGCCTCAGGCGAAGGGTCGCGGCCCCTCATACGGCCCGACATAGCTGAGGTGGGTGATCAACCCGGTCTGCGGCCGCCATAGGTGGAGCGCGATGCCGGGCGGGTCCATGGTCATCGAGAGCTTGGCGCCCGGCCGCAGGTCGAGCGTCGCCTGGTGAGCCGTGCTGGGCGCGATCGACGCCATGGTGCCGGCCCATCGCACCTGGATCGGCCGATGGACATGGCCGCACAACACACGCTCGACCGTACCGCGCGCCTGCACGATCGCGGCCAGCCGTTCCGCCCCTTCGTTGAGCAGCGCATTGTCGAGAGCGTCGATGCCGCAGTCGAACGGCGGATGGTGCATGAAGAGAAGCGTCGGCTTGTCGCTCTCGTCGAGCCGCGCCTGCAGCCACTCCAGTTGCTCCGGACGAAGCGCGCCATGGCCCTTGCCCGGCACCAGGGTGTCGAGCGCGATCAGGCGCAGCGGCAAATCCTCGACGACGTACTGGAGAAATCCGTCGCGCGGCAGGTAGCTGTGCTCGGGAAAGGCCGCCCGGAGCGGATCGCGCGCATCGTGGTTGCCCGGGATCAGATAGTAGGGCATGCGCAGCGCCCCGAGCATGCGCTTGAGGTTCGCGTATTCCTCGGGCTTGCCGCCATCGACCAGATCGCCGGTCACCAGCGCGATGTCGGGGCTGGGATCGAGCGCGTTGACGTGCGCGACGGCCCGCTCGAGGAAGCCCTGCGTGTCGATACGGCCGTAAAGCAGCTCGCCCGGCTTCTTGATGTGCATGTCGGAGATCTGGGCAATCAGCATTGAATCCATCCGTCTAATTTGTTGATCTTCTTTTTCAGCCGCGAAAGCCGTTCACGATCGGATATCGACGTTCGCGGCTGATATTGCGCGAGGTGATCTTCACGCCGGGAGGCGCCTGCCGCCTCTTGTACTCCGCCCCTTCGAGCAGCCGCCACACGCGATCGACCACGTCCGGATCGTGGCCCTCCCGGGCCAGCTCCGCCGTGCTGAGATCGCGCTCGATCAGGCCCTTCAGGATGGCGTCGAGCGTCGGGTAAGGCGGCAGCGCGTCGGAATCCTTCTGGTCGGGCCGCAGCTCGGCCGACGGCGGCTTGTCGATGATGCGGGCCGGGATAACGGCGCCCGGCCGGCCCAGCGCACCCTCCGGCAGGTGCCGATTGCGCCAGCGGCAAAGCTCGAACACGGTCGTCTTGTAGACATCCTTCAGCACATTGAAGCCGCCGCACATGTCGCCGTAGAGCGTGGCATAGCCCACCGCCATCTCCGACTTGTTGCCGGTCGTCACCACCATGCCGCCGAGCTTGTTCGACACTGCCATCAAGGTGACGCCGCGGGCACGGCTCTGGATGTTCTCTTCGGTGACGTCGTCGGCCCGGTTGCCGAACAGCGGCCTCAGCATGCCGCGAAACGCCTCCATGGCCGGCGCTATGTCGACGATGTCGTAGCGCACGCCGATCGCCCGTGCACAGGCTTCGGCATCCTCCAGCGAGTCGCGACTGGTATAGGGCGACGGCATCATGATCGCGTGCACCCGCTCCGGCCCCAGCGCGTCGGCAGCCACCGCGGCCGTGATCGCCGAGTCGACGCCGCCGGAGAGCCCGATCACCACAGACGGAAAGCCGGTCTTGTTCACATAATCGCGCAGGCCGAGCACCATGGCGCGGTAGATCGATTCGATATCGCTCATCTCCGGCGCGATCGGTCCCGGCTGGCACTCCCAGCTTTTCGGCCCACGCCGGAACTCGATGGTCGCCACCTGCTCGGCAAAGGACGCGAGCTTGGCCTTGAGCGCACGATCGGCGCCCAGGGCGAACGAACCGCCGTCGAAGATCAGCTCGTCCTGACCGCCGACCTGGTTGAGATAGACGAACGGCAGGCCGCTTTCGACCACACGCTGGACGCCGAGCTGCACGCGGATATCGGTCTTGCCGACCTCGTAGGGCGAACCGTTGGGCACCAGGATGATCTCGCCGCCGGTCTCGGTGATGCACTCCACGACATCGGGCGTCCACATGTCCTCGCAGATCGGCACCCCGATGCGCACACCGTTGAAGACCAGCGGCCCCGGCATCGGGCCCGGCGCAAAGACACGCTTGTCGTCGAACACGCCGTAATTCGGCAGATCGACCTTGAAGCGCTTGCCGATGATCGCGCCCTTGTCGAGGGCGATGATGGCGTTGTGCAGCTTGTCGCCCTCTCGCCAGGGCGTGGTGACGAACAGCGCCGGCCCGCCGTCCGCCGTGTCGGTCCGCAAGGCCTCGACGGCATCGTGGCAGGCCTTCTGGAAAGCGGGTTTCAGCACCAGATCTTCCGCCGGATAGCCCGAGAGCACGGTTTCGGCACAGAGCACCAGATCAGCGCCTTGTGCCGCCGCCTCGGCCCGCGCCGCACGCACCTTGGCGAGGTTGCCGGCGACGTCGCCGACCTTGGGATTGAGCTGGGCAAGAGCGACCTTGAGGGAATTCGTCATACGACAACCATAACGCGGAACTTCAAGAGACGGCTTCCCTCTCCGGCGCGGCCGGCACGAGAAGATAAGCCGCGATCGCCGCCAGGACGGAGGCGAGAGCGGCGATGGCAAAGGCGAGAGACGGCGAAAGCACGACGACGATGCCGCCGATCGCCGAGCCGAGCGGCTGGCCCGACATGTTGAAGCTCATCGACACGGCCAGCACGCGGCCGAGCCAGGCCGGATCGGTCCGCCGCTGCCGCAACGACAGGACTCCGACATCGACCGGTCCTTCGAGAAAGCCCACCAGGATCAGGCCGGCCGCAAGGCCGACCAGACCGAAGCTGGCGCTGAGAGGATAGAGTGCAACGGCGGTCGCGAGCGCGCCGATGGCGATGAACTGTCGCTCGCGGCCGTCGGTGCGCAGGTGAGCGGCGTAGATGGCGCCCACCCCACCGGCAAGACCGGACACGGCCCAGAGGCCGCCAATCAGCGAATCGGCGGTCGCTCCGCGGCCGAGTTCGTTCAGCACAACCACCGGCACCGCCACGATCAGGATCCCCCAGCTCACCTGGAACAGCGAATAGGAAATCGCGAGACCGCGCAGGGACGGGCTGCGCACGACATACATCACGCCCTGCAGCGCACTCCGTGTCAGGGAACCCGTCGCCGCAGCAACACCCGTGGAGGCACGACGCACCAGCGGCACGAGACTGGCCGTCCCGGCGGCGTAGAGGAAGGCGACCGCCAGCAGGGTCACCTGTGCGCCGGCGAAGCCGAAGAGGACGCCGGCGACGGCGGGGCCGGCGACACTGATGAGCGCATAGCTGCTGGTATCGAGCGCATTGGCTCGATCCAGCGCATCCGGCGGCACGAGACGCGGGATCAGGACGCGAACGCCCGCCGTGCCGAGCGGGCTGGTGAAGGAGTAGAGCGCCACCAGCGCCAGCAGCAGCGGCTCGGTCATCGCCGCAGCGACATCGACCAGCGCCAGCGCCAGAACCAGCGCCGCACTCACCGCCATGTCGACGACGATCGCCCTCGCCGCCCCCAGGCGATCGAGCATGGCTCCGGCCAACGGGCTGACGATCAGCCCCGGCGCCAGGGACGCGAAGGCGACCCACCCGGCCAGCACGGGTGAGTCGAAACGCGCCAGGACATAGAGCACGATGGCCAGCGTGAAGATCCGCCCGGCCAGCCGCAGCAGGCAGGCCGCGAGCATCAGCTCGGGCATACCGTCCAGGCGCAGCAATCGCCGATAAGATAGAGAGTCGGTCATTGCCTTACGCCTGAACGTCCAGAACCCTCTATTTGGCGGCGACGACCTCGATCTCGACCATCATGCCCGGATCGGCAAGACCCGAAACGACCACCAGGGTCGAGGCGGGGTACGGCTCGCCGATGAAGCGGCCGCGGACCTCGCGGTAAGCCGTCATGTAGCGGGCATCGGTGATGAAGCCCGTGATCTTGACGATGTCCTTGTAGCCCATGCCGGCGCTCTTCAGGACCTGGCCGATATTCTTCCAGGTCAGCTCGACCTGCTTCTCGATGCCTGCGCCCAGCTTGCCCTTGGAATCGACGCCGACCTGACCGGAGACGTAGAGCAGCCGCGCATCGGGAGCCACTTCGGCCCCCAGGCTGTATTTGCCCGCCAGCGCAACGGACTTGGGATTGTGGAACTTGATGGCCATCGGGCCCTCCCCCCTCTATAGGTTCGCGAAGGAGGCGCACGATTTCAGGTCGAATGAGATGACGTCAAGCACCAAGAGCGTTCATGTCGTGGGCGGCGGATTGGCCGGCAGCGAAGCTGCGTGGCAACTCGCTGAAGCAGGCGTGCCCGTCGTGCTGCATGAAATGCGGCCGGTGCGCGGCACGGAGGCTCACCTCACCGACAGCCTGGCCGAGCTCGTCTGCTCCAACTCCTTCCGCTCGGACGATGCGCAGAACAATGCCGTCGGCCTGCTGCATGAGGAAATGCGGCGGGCGGGCTCGCTGATCATGCGTGCCGCCGACCAGCACAAGCTGCCGGCAGGCGGCGCCCTGGCGGTCGACCGGCACGGCTTTTCGGCGGCCGTCCAGCAGACCCTGTTGCAGCATCCGCTGGTCACCCTGGAACGCGGCGAGGTTGCCGGTCTGCCACCCGACGACTGGGACAGCGTCATCGTGGCGACGGGCCCCCTCACCTCGCCCGCTCTCGCCGAAGCGATCGGCCGGCTGACCGGCGAGGAGTCGCTTGCCTTCTTCGACGCCATCGCCCCGATCGTCCACTACGAGAGCATCGACCTCTCCATTGCCTGGAAGCAGTCGCGCTACGACAAGGGCGGACCGGCCGGCGACGGCGCCGACTACCTCAATTGCCCGATGAACAAGGCCGAGTACGAGGCCTTCGTCGCGGCGCTGCTGGCCGGCGACAAGACCGAATTCAAGGAATGGGAAGCCAGCACGCCCTACTTCCAGGGTTGCCAACCCATCGAGGTGATTGCCTCGACCGGGCCGCAGACCCTGCGCTTCGGCCCGATGAAGCCGGTAGGCCTGCGCGATCCGCGTACCGGCCATCGGCCCTGGGCGGTGGTGCAGCTCCGCCAGGACAATGCGCTCGGCACCTTGTGGAACATCGTGGGCTTCCAGACCAAGCTGAAGCACGGCGAGCAGACCCGCCTGTTCCGCACCATCCCGGGCCTGCAGAACGCCGAGTTTGCCCGGCTGGGCGGTTTGCATCGCAACACCTTCCTGAACAGCCCGCGCCTGCTCGACGCCACCTTGCGGCTGAAGGCAATGCCGCGGTTGCGCTTCGCCGGCCAGATCACCGGCTGCGAAGGCTATGTCGAGAGTGCCGCCGTCGGCCTCATGACCGGCCGGTTCGCCGCCGCCGAACGGCAGGGCCGCACCCAGGCGCCGCCGCCCGGGACCACCGCCATGGGCGCTCTGCTCAGCCACATCACGGGCGGCGCCGACGCCACGACCTTCCAGCCGATGAACGTGAATTTCGGCCTCTTCCCGCCGATCGAGGGCGGCCTGCGCGGCAAGGAGCGCAAGCAGGCGCTGAGCGCCCGCGCCCTCAGCGATTTCGATGGCTGGCTGAATCCGACGCCGCTCGCCGCCGAATGACGGGCCCAAATGACTGACTGAGCAGGGGCCGCGCGAAATATTTCGTAACGCTTCGCAACACTGGGTAACCAATTGTTATTTCCCATTGGCCCGGTGCTTGGATCAGATACGCCTCCCCCTCATCGGTACAGTGGAGGTTGCCTTGCAGGCCACGCACGATCTGGTCGCCGACAGCGGCGCCGCACTCCAGCGCAACGTCATCACCGAAATCTTCCGCCTTCTCGCGCCCTATCAGATCGCCGGGAAAGCCATCACGCCGCAGACAGTGATCTCGACCGGCACGACGGTCGATTCGCTCACGGTCATGGACGTGATCATGGAGCTCGAGGATCGCTTCGACGTCACGATCCCCATGAACGTCTCGGCCGGCATCGACACGATCGACCAGCTCGCCGAAGCGGTCGTCCATCAACGAACCCACCGCTGAGCGGAAGCAGAAACCCTCCACAGTCTATGAGATAAGCTCGCGCGGTCGCGGCACAGGGCGTGCTAGAGACCCGCGGCAATGACTCCCGCAGAACGCCGGCAACTGATGCTGGCCGGGCCGATCGTGCCCACCATCCTTACCCTCGCCATCCCCAACGTGCTGAACGTGGCCATGCAGAGCCTGGTCAGCATCGCCGACGGCTTCTTCATCGGCCAGCTCGGCACGATCGATCTCGCCGCCCTCGCCCTGGTGTTCCCGACGCAGATGACGCTCGGCATGATGTCCGCTGGCGCCATGGGCGGCGGCATCTCCTCGTCGGTGGCGCGGGCGCTGGGCTCGGGCAATCGGGCGGCCGCCGAGGCGGCTGCAGCCCATGCGCTGGCCATTGCGCTTGGCATGGCCGTGCTCTTCGCGGTCATCTTCGTGGGCTTCGGCCGGCAGATCTACGGCGCGCTGGGCGGCAGTGGGGCCGCTCTCGATCGCGCCGAAGCCTTCGCGACCATTCTCTTCCTGGGCTGCTCCGCCCACTGGATCGCCAACTCCATGGCGTCGGTTCTGCGCGGCACTGGCGACATGAAAACACCCGGCCTCGCCCTGGTGGTGACCGGCGCGCTGCAGATCCCCCTCACCGGCGCACTGACCCTGGGATGGTTCGGCCTGCCGGCGCTGGGCATCCGCGGTCCGGCCGTAGCGGCAGTGATTGCCTTCACCCTTGCCGCGATCTGGATGCTGTCCAAGCTGACCGGCGACAAGGCCGCCGTACGCCTGCATTGGCCAGCGGGCGGCTTCAAGTGGCCGGCCTTTCGCGACATCCTGAAGGTCGGCCTGATCGCCTGCCTGGTGGTCATCCTGACCAACGGCACGGTCCTGGTCGTCACCGGCCTGATCGGCCGCGAGGGCGATGCCGCTATCGCGGGCTACGGCATCGGCAGTCGCCTCGAATACATGCTGATCCCCATCAGCTTCGGCATCGGTGCCACCCTCACCGCGCTGGTCGGCACCAATATCGGCGCCCGCCAGCATGCCCGCGCCCAGCGCATCGCCTGGACCGGCGCTCTGATGGCCGGAGTCATAACGGCCGCCATCGGCGTGGTCGTGGCGATCCGGCCCGACCTGTGGCTCGGCCTGTTCACGGCCGATCCCGGCGCGCTCGCGTCGGGCCGGCACTATCTCACCATTGTCGGTCCGGCCTACGGCTTCTTTGGCGTCGCCATGGCGCTCTACTTCGCCTCGCAAGGCACCGGTGAGATGTACTGGCCGGTGGGTGCCAACCTCACCCGCATCGCCATTGCCGGCGGCGGCAGCCTGCTCGCCCTGGACAGCTTCGGTTGGGGCGTCTCGGGCCTCTATGCCTGCGTCGCCGTGGGCATCGTGGCTTTCTCAGCCGTGCTCGCCTTCTCGACCACGCGGCGCGCCTGGACGGGCTGAGAGCCTAGAGCAGCGCCCGGGAAGAGGGAGCCGCATGCGGCTCCCTCTTCCCGGGCATAAGCTGCTCTAGAATCGATAGAATCTAGAGCACGACCTTCCGCTCGACTGATTCCAGTCGAGCGGAACGTGCTCTAGCGGCTGCCGATCCAGGTCGACAGCTCGACGTCGCTGCCGAACGGCAGCGACACGTAGCCCGCCGCCGGCGAGCGCACGCGGGCAAGGTAGTCGGGGCTCCAGTCGGCATTGTCGGCCACGATGATCGCGCCGCGCCGCAGATAAGGTTCGACGAGCGCCAGGATCTCCGGATAGAGCCCTTTGGCGCCATCGAGCAGGACGAGGTCGATCGACAAGGGAAGATCTCGCGCCAGCGTCTGCAACGCATCGCCTTCGCGGATCTCGACCAGATCGGCGAGACCGGCGGCCGCGATGTTCTCCCGCGCCTTCGCGACCTTGGAGGGCTCGAACTCGCTGCCGACCAGGCGGCCGCCGCCATTGTCGCGCAAGGCCGAAGCGAGATGCAGGGTCGAGATGCCGAACGACGTGCCGTATTCGACGATCGTTGCTGCCCGGCTCGCCCGCGCCAGCATGTAGAGCAGCGTCCCGGTCTCGCGCGAGACGGCCAGCGGCAGGTCCTTGGCCCGCCGATAGAGATCCGGATAGGCCGTCTTGCTGGTCATCAGGGTGGCGCGCTCCTCGCCCGAGAGCGTGTCGAACGCCTGGGTCGCTGCGGGCGAGGCCGTTTCGTCCAGGGCGAAGAGCCGGTCGAGAACGGTCGAGACTGGGGCTTGGTGGAGGGTCGTCATCACGGGTCCTGTGGTGTTGGAAAGCATCTTCCTCTAAAATATGAATGATTCGTCGCATTCACCATTCGCATTCCCGATGACCCCGCCGAAGAACCGCAGAACGCCACGCCTTTCCTCGCGGAAAGAGCCCCGACAGGCCCGCTCGACCCAGCTTGTCGCCGACATCCTGGAGGCGGCTGTTCGCGTTCTCGCACGCGAGGGCGCACACCGATTCACGACGGCGCGGGTCGCCGAAACCGCCGGCATCAGCGTCGGCTCGCTCTATCAGTACTTCCCGAACAAGGAGGCCATCCTGTTCCGGCTGCAGGCCGACGAGTGGCGGCAGACCGGCGGCCTGCTACAAGCCCTGCTTGCCGACCGGTCGATGCCACCGACCGGGCGCCTGCACGCGGTCGTGCAGGCCTTCTTCCGATCGGAGTGCGAGGAAGCTTCCCTGCGCGTCGCCTTGGACGACGCCGCCCCGCTCTATCGCGACGCCCCCGAAACGCAGGCCCACCGAAAAGCCGGCCGCCAACGGTTCCTGCAGTTCATGCGCGACGCCCTGCCGGCGGCGACGCCGCGCGAGCGGGCCGTCGCCGCCGACATCGTCATGATGTCGATGAGTGCCGTCGGCAAGCAGGTTTCCGAGGAAGGAAGGCCGCCGGCCGAGGTGGATCGCCTGGCCAGCGCCATGGGCGACATGTTCGCCGCCTATCTCGATCGAATGAGAGAGCGCGTGCAGCCCGCACCGAAGCGTGCCATCTGAGGGCGGCGACAGGCGAGGCAGACCCGTGAAGACGATCCTCATCATCGGCATCGGTGCCGGCGATCCCGACTACCTCACGGTACAGGCCGTGAAGGCGCTGAACCGCGTCGACGTCCTCTTCCTGATGGACAAGGGCCCGGCCAAGACCAAGCTGCGCGGCCTGCGCGAGGAGATCTGCCGCCGTCACATCGCGCCCGGCCGACAGTATCGTCTTGTCGAAGCCCCGAGCCCGCCGCGCGACACACGGCCGGCCGACTATCTCGCCTCGGTCGACGAGCTCAATGCCGCCAAGCAGGCGGTCTTCGAGCGCATGATCGAAAGCGAGATGAAGGATGGCGAGACCGCGGGCATCCTCGTCTGGGGCGACCCCATGCTCTACGACAGCACCATCCGCAACATCGAGGCGCTGGTCGCCACCGGCCGCCACGCAATTGGCTACGAAGTCATTCCCGGTATCACCGCCGTGCAGGCGTTGGCGGCCCGCCACAGAATCCCCCTCAACCGCATCGCCGAACCGGTGGCGCTCACGACCGGCCGCAAGCTCACCGACGGGTTCCCGGCCGATATCGACAGCGTTGCAGTCCTGCTCGACGGCGAGGACACCTATCGCCGCTTCGCCAATGCCGAAGCGTATGGCGACGTGGAGATCTATTGGGGCGCCTATCTCGGCACCCCCGACGAGATCCTGATCTCGGGCAGGCTGAGCGACGTCGCGGACGAGATCCACCGCCGCCGTCACGAGGCGCGCCAGGCCAACGGCTGGATCATGGATACCTATCTGATGCGCCGGCGGCCTCGCTGACCTCGTTCATCCTGACCGCCGACTGAACCCCGCAGCCATTCCCAGTTCCGGCGAGGGCAGCCGTGCCGCAGGCCTCACACCGTCGAAACTGAGCGGCAAGGCGACCAGCCGTACATCACACGTGTCCGGCACCTCGTGGACCATGCCCAAGGCCTCGGTCTGCTCGTGCACCAGCACCTCGGGAATGGTCTGGAGGGAGGCGCAGGGCACCCCGGCACTCTCCAGCATCTCCGTCCATTCCGCACGCGATCGTGACCGCAACACCGTATTCAGCAACGCCTCGAGCGCGTCGCGGTTTACAACGCGGTCCCTATTGGTGGCGAAGCGCGGGTCCGAGGCCCATTGCGGATGCCCCATCACCTCGGACAGTTTCTGGAACAGCCGGTCGCTGCCGGCGCCGATGATCAGCGTCCCATCGGCGGTCTGGAAGGCACCATAGGGCACGACCGAAGGGTGCTTCGACCCCTCGCGTCGCGGTGGCGTGCCCGACGCCATGAAGGTCGATGCGGCGATACTCGTCCACGAGATGGCTGTTTCGAAAAGCGACGTCTGCACCAGGCAGCCGTCTCCGCTGCGCGCGCGTTGCACCAGGGCGCCCAGGATGCCGATGGCGGCCCACATGCCGGAACCGAGGTCGTTGATCGAGGGGCCGCACCGCACGGGTGTGCCGTCGGCCTCGCCGGTAATGCTCATAGGTCCACCGAAGGCCTGGACCAGCAGCTCGTATCCGGGGCGTGTCCTCATCGGGCCAAGATGTCCAAAGGCCCCGATATCGGCGTAGACCAGCCGCGGAAACCGCTCGCGCATAGGCTTGGGGCCGATGCCGAGCTTGTCCGGCAGACCTGGACGCAGATTGTGGATGAAGACGTCCGCTTCGCTCATCAACTCGAGCATGCGCGCAAGCCCTTCGGCGCTCTTCACGTCGATCGCAATGCTGCGCTTGTTGCGGTTCATCTGATGGAAGAGCGCCGCGTCGTTCCCCCAGAAAGGTGGCCCCCAGCCGCGGGCATCGTCGCCGCCTTCGGGTCGTTCGACCTTGAGCACCTCGGCGCCCATATCGGCCAGGATCTCCGCCGCATAGGGCGCGGCGAGGATCTGCCCAAGTTCCAGAACCCGAATGCCGGCGAGAAGCACTACTTCTTCCCCGCCGCCTGGCTCTTCCGCGCGGCCTGACGGTCGAGAAAGCCCTTCAGGAGTTCGCGGGGTTCGGCAACCTCGTGGGTCTCGGCAAAGATGTCGATGCCACGCTGGACCGCCTGCTCGAGTGGCAAGGTCTCCCAGGCGCGAATGAGCTTCTTCTGCAGCCGCATGCCGCGCACGCTGTTTTCCACCATGGAGGCAAGCCACTCGTCGACAGCTGCGTCCAGGGCCTCGGGGGCGACCACGCGCTCGACGAGCCCCCATTGCAGCGCCTGCTCGGCCGAGATCATGTCCCCGAGCAGCAGCATCTGGCGGGTGCGGCCCCAGCCGATGAGGCCAGGAAACAATGCAGCTTCGACCACGGAGGGCATGCCGAAACGCACCTCCGGCATGCCGAGCTTTGCGTTCGCGACCGCGACGCGCATGTCGCAGGCCGCCATGAGCTCCAGCCCGGCGCCGAGCGTGAAACCGTTCACGCGGCCGATCACCGGGACAGGGCAGTCGCGCAGGCAGCGGCAAGCCTCGTGCACGCCGGTGATGAAGGCGCGGGCCGCACCCGGCTCGTGCAGTTGCGCCAGCTCCTGGATATCCGCCCCGCCGATGAAAGACTTGTCTCCCCAGCCGGTGACCACCAGGCCACGCAGGTCCGGCTCGGCGCCCAACCGTTCGACCGCCGCCACGAACTCGCGGATGACGGTGGAGTTCAGCGCATTCAGCTTCGCGCGGTTGTCGATGGTGACATGCACGATCCCCGGGAAATCGGGTCGTGCATCGCGGTGGACGTGGATGTGGGTACCGGTGGACATTGCTGACGCTCGCTTCAAGGTGACGTTCTCCCTAGGGAGTTCGCCGGCGAAACAATCAGCTTCGGCAAAGATGATCCAAGACTAATAAACGCTGGCCGCCATAGGTCGGGCCTATGGCGACGCGAGGCGGGCCTTCCAGAGGCCCCCTTCCACCAGCCGCGCCGTGACCTCCAGGATGATCTTCTCGACCGCGCGCACGGCACGGGTCTGCGGCAGCTCGGCATGGCCGCACAGGAAGACTGAGCGCTGCAACGACGGCGACGAAACACGCGCGCCGGACAGACGGCCTGTGGTCAGATCCTCGCGCACCGCGTTGTAGGAGAGCACGGCATGGCCCGCCCCGGCCGCGACCAGCTCCTTGATCTGCGGGATGGCATCCACCTCCACCACGACATGCAGCTCGGCACGGGCTCGGCGGGCGTAGTCGTTCAGCAACTCGCGCAGGCTGTGGGGGCGTCCGGGAATGACGAGCGGAAGCTGGGCAAGCCGGGGGAAACGCAGCGACTTCGGCGCCAGACCGCCGTGGCCTCGCTCGAAAGCATCGGGCGGACCGATGACGACGAGATCCTCCTCGACGAGGCGGCGCGCCTTCAGGCCGACCGTATCGGCCTCGCGAAAGACGAAGCCCAGGTCGATTCGCCCGGAGCGCAGCAGCTCGGACATGTAACCCGTATTGCTCTCGCGCACGCTGAGGGAAACGCGCGGCAGGGCGCGCAGCACCTCCTCCACCACCGGCCGCGTCAGCACCATCGCAACCGATTGAGGGAAGCTCACCGTGACGTCGCCGATGATGACCGCCGCATCGCCGAGCAGATCCTCCCGCGCCAGCGCCGCCGATCGCAAAATCTGCCGCGCATGGCCGAGCAGCTTCGCGCCCGATTCGGTCACCGCGACGCCGCGCGGCATGCGGTGCAGCAGAGGGGACCCCAGTTCGCTCTCGAGATTGCGGATCTGGGCGCTCAGCGCCGGCTGGGCGATGCGCAGCCGTTCCGCGGCACGGGATATCGAGCCTTCCTCGGCGATGGCGACGAAGTAGCGGAGGATACGAAAGTCCATCGACCCATAGTACAGACATATGGCAGCGATCGCGAATTGGGCTTTGTCTTATAGGTAGGTGGAGCGCAGCTTGAGCGCAGTGAGGGAGGAACAAGATGCGCATCACGAGGCGCGGCCTGTTGGCCGCGGGATTGGCCACGCCTGCCATTTGGTCCGCAGCAGCCCAGGACTGGCCCGCCGGCCGAACCTTGCGTGTGATCGTCGGCTATCCGGCCGGCGGCCCGACCGACCTGGTGGCGCGACTTGTCGCGGAAGGGCTGCGCGAGGCGATCGGCACGCCGGTCATCGTCGAGAATCGTGGCGGCGCGCGCGGCAGCATCGGTGCGGCCGTCGCGGCCAGAGCCGAACCGGACGGCACGACCCTCTGGCTTGGCCCCGTTCAGACGCAGGTTCTCAACCCGTTGCTGATGCGCAATATCACTTACGATCCGCTGAAGGACTTCGTGGGTATCGGCACGGTGGCGGCGCTCCCGAACGTGCTGGTCGTGAATCCCAGCACCCTGGACGTCCGCTCGGTGCAGGAGCTGATTGCGCGCGGCAAGCGAAAGCCCAACGAGCTGACCTACGGCACATATGGTCCAGGAAGCTCGCCTCACATGTTCGCCGTGGTGCTGCAGAAGATCGGCGGCTTCGAGGCGTTGCAGGTGCCCTACCAGGGCAGCGCGCCCGCTTCCAACGCCTTGCTGTCCGGCGAGATCAGCTTCCTGTTCGACAACATCACCACCGCGGCCGCCCAGGCTCAGGGCGGCAAGGTGCGCGCGCTCGCCGTCACGTCGCGGACACGCTCAACCGCCCTGCCCGACGTCCCGACGATGGCGGAAGCGGGCCTGTCGGGCTTCGATCTGAACTTCTGGTTCGCCCTCTACGCGCCCGCCCGAGTGCCACAGCCGATCCTGGGCCGGCTGCGAACGGCGCTGGATCGGGTGGTGGCCTCGCCGGAGTTCGTGCGCCAGCTCGAGGCGCGCGGTGCCGTGCCGTTCGTCACCCCTGCGGCCGACCTGCAAGGCTTCTTCGAAACCGAGGCCCGCAACTGGGGCGCACTGGTGCGCGACGCTGGGCTTCAGCCCGAATAACCCCGAGGAACGACAGGTCTGGGTCAGCCGGAGGCTTTCTTGCCGGCGACCCAGGTTTCGCTGACCTTGATCTCGGCGATCTTGTCCGGCTCGACCTTGTAGGGATCGCTCTCCAGGATCGTCAGGTCGGCTTCCTTGCCGCGCTCCAGCGAGCCCAGGCGGTCCTGCAGGCCGATCTGGCCGGCGGCATGGATCGTCACCGCCTTCAGGGCATCGGTGACCGACACCGCCTGCTCAGCCCCGACCACCGAATTGTCCACCAGGCAGCGCCGTGTGACAGCCGTCTGCACGAGCTGCAGCACGCCGATCCTGGTCACCGGCGAATCGGTATGGAAGGTGAAGGGAATACCCGCCTTCACGCAGTCGCCCGCCGCGTCCATCCGGTTGGCGCGCTCCGGCCCGAACAGCACATCGCGATAGGCCGCGCCGTAGAGATGGACGTGGTTCATGAGAAAGCTCGGCTGCACGCCCAGCGCCTTCATGCGCGCGATCTGGTCGGCTCGCGCGATGGTGCAATGCTCGATGCGATTGATGCCGGTCGCCGGATGGGCACCATAGACGGCCTCGATCGCGTCCAGCACTGCGTCGATCGTGGCATCGCCGTTGGCGTGGATGGAGACCGGCCAGCCGGCCGCCTTCACCTCGGCGACCATGCGCTTCAGTTCGGCCGGCTCCTGGTTCAGCTCGCCCTTGCCGCCGCTGAGATAGGGAATCGTCTGGGCCGCCGTCTTGGTCTGGTTGGAGCCGTCGCCGATGATCTTGATCGCATAGAACGACAGCAGGCTGTTCGGCACTTGCGTGGCCTGCGCGCCGCGGCCGAACTGGCGATAGGGTTCGCCCGTCGCCATCGTGGGAAACATCAGGCTGATGCTGATGCGGCACGGTGATTGCGCGGCGATCCGCTCGTAGCCCTGCAGCAGCTCGCCCGTCGCCGGCACGCCCGCCTCGTGCACGGCCGTGATGCCTGCCGCAGCATTGCGCTTCAACCAGTCGAAGGTTGCCTTGCCGATGAGTTGCGGCGTCAGCTTGGGCAGGCCGACCAGCATGCGGCGCAGCGCCGGCTCTTCGTCGACCAGGCCGTTCAGCTTGCCGCTGGCGTCGCGACGGAACCGCCCTCCTCCCGGGAGGGGGCCGACGTCGTCCGGAATCTTCGCCGCCTTCAGGGCCGCGCTGTTCACCGCGGCCGTGTGCATGTTGTTGTAATAGATCATCACCGGATGATCCGGCGCGAGCCCATCGAGCTCACCGATCGTGAGCTCGCCGCCCTGCAGCAGATTGTCGAAGCCGAAGAAGTAGAGCCAATCGCCTTTCGGCGCCGCCGCGGCCTTGGCCCGCACCGCCTCGAACACCGCCTGACGCGTGCGGTAGCGTGGATAGCCGACGTCGTCGAACAGCGAGGTGATGACGGCACCGACGCCGGTATGCTGATGCGGATCGATGAGGCCCGGCAGCAGCGTGCGGCCGGCCAGGTCGATGACGCGGGTCGACGCAGCCTTGAGGTTCATGACCTCCTGCTCGCTGCCCACGCCCACGATCCGGCCGTCGGCAATGGCTACGGCCCCGGCATAGCGGTCGGCGCCGGCCATCGGCACGATCGCGCCGCCGCGGAAAATCAAGTCGGCCGCCGCTACCGTCTGGGCTCGGGCGGAGCGGCCCACACCGAGAGAAGCAGCACCCGCCCCCGCCGTGGCCGCCGCGGCGATCAGAAAGCCGCGCCGCGTTCCGCTGTCTGCAGTGCGAGAGAGCTCGAAGCGAGAGAGGCCGACACGGGACAGATCGGCAAACAGCTCACTGACGCAACTACGACACATGACATTTCCTCAGCCGGTTCATTGTTGCCGGCACCTTAGATCGTCAGGGGTTCTGATCCCAGTTGGGATCGCTGCTGGGATTGATTGGCGGATCGGAGGCCAGCAAGCCCTTGCCGGGCACGTAGTTCACTTCCAGCCGGATCCCGTCGGGATCCTCGAAGACGATGAAATAGTAACCTGGCGCCCAGTCGCCCTCGATCGGCCCGCGATCGATATGGGCGCCCATCGCCTTGAGCTTCGCCGCCACCTTGTCGATGTCGTCGCGGGTCCGGGCCCGCAGGCAGAAATGGTGCAGCCCCACCCGGTTCTGGACGAATCGCGCCTCCTCGTGTTCGGGCGAGCAGCGCTGGATGCCGACCGCCGTGCGCCCGCCGACATGGTAGAGAAAATTGTTGCCGTCATAGACCTGCGCCATGCCGAGGAACGGCAACAGCTCGGCGTAGAAGGCCCGTGCCTTCTCCCACTGGCTGACAGTCAGGATGATATGGGCCATGCCGTTGACCTCGATCATGCCGGTCCTCCCCTTGGTTCGTCTCCGGGATGTGCTAACACGGCAAGCCTACACCCAATGCCTTGCACAGGAGACGCCAGGATGAGCGATAGCAACACGATTTCGGGCCTGCAGCTTCGGTCCCTGATCACCAAGGGCGGCGAGCTGCAGCTGTCCCTGGCCAAGGTCGATCTGCCGGAACCCGGGCCCGATCAGGTCCTGGTCAAGATCGAGGCGACACCGATCAATCCCTCGGATCTCGGCCTGCTGCTGGGCCCGGCCGATCTGTCGACGGTGAAGTCGAGCGGCAGCGGTCCCGATCTCAAGGTCACCGCCAAGGTGCCGGCGGCCTCCCTGCCGCTGCTCGCCACCCGTCTCGACGAATCCATGCCGGTCGGCAATGAAGGCGCCGGCACGGTCGTCAAGGCGGGCTCCTCGGATGCCGCCCAGGCGCTGAAGGGCAAGACCGTTTCGATGATCGGCGGTGCCATGTATGCGCAGTACCGGCTGCTGAAGGCCGTCGAGTGCCAGCCGCTGCCGGCCGGCACGACGGCCGCAGAAGGCGCGTCGTGGTTCGTCAATCCGCTGACCGCGCTCGGCATGACCGAGACCATGAAGCGTGAAGGCCACAAGGCCCTGGTCCATACCGCCGCCGCGTCCAACCTCGGCCAGATGCTGAACAAGATCTGCAACGAGGACGGAATCGGCCTGGTCAACATCGTGCGCAGCCCGGCCCAGGCCAAGATCCTGAAGGATATCGGCGCCAAGCACGTGGTCGATTCGAGCGCGCCGAGCTTCGTCGACGATCTCGTCCAGGCCCTGGTCGAGACCGGCGCCACCATCGCCTTCGACGCCATCGGCGGCGGCAAGCTCGCGAGCCAGATCCTCGCGGCCATGGAGGTGGCGATCAACAAGACAGCCACCGCCTACAACCGCTACGGCTCGAGCGTGCACAAGCAGGTCTATATCTACGGCAGCCTCGACACCGGCCCGGTCGAGCTCGCCCGCAGCTACGGCATGGCCTGGGGCGTGGGCGGCTGGCTGCTGACGCCGTTCCTGCAGAAGATCGGTCGGCCGGACCAGATCCGGCTGCGCGAGCGGGTAGCCAACAGCCTGAAGACCACCTTCGCCAGCCGCTACACGCAGACGGTCTCCCTGCAGGAAGCGCTCGATCCCAAGAACATCGCCGCCTACGCCAAGCGTGCCACCGGCGAGAAGTTTCTGATCAACCCGAGCAAGGGCTGATACGCCGGCTCTCTCAGAACAACGCAGGACAGGCCGGTGCCGCAAGCATCGGCCTGTTTCGTCGGTGGCTCTACTTGTCGAGCCAGAACGTATCGAAACGCACGACATCGTAGATGCCGAAATATTCCTGCGGGCGATGGCCTTTCACGTAGTTGTACCAGCCATCGTTGATCTTCTCCCAGGAGACCGGCAGCAGCGGCGGATCCTCCTCCATGATCGCCTCGGCCTGCCGGATCAGCTCCAGTCGCTTCTTGGCGTCGACCTCCCGGTCGATCTGCGGCAGCAGCTCGTTGAACTTCGGATTGTCCCAGGACGAGTAGTTCTGCGGTCCCGACTTGCTGTACCACGCATTGAAGTAGTCCGACGGGTCGAGCAGGGTCGACACGATGGCGCCGATGGCGAGGTCGAATTTGCCGGTGCGTACATCGTCGAACCACACCGACTCGACGGCCGTGCGGATGTTGCACTGGACGTTGAGTGTCTGCTGCAGCATCGCCTGGATCGCTTGCGACCACAGCTTGAAGCTCGCGATTTCGCGCACCAGGTAGTCCAGGCCAGCGATACCCTTGGCATGCCCGGCCGCGGCCATCAGCGCCTTGGCCTCCTTGACGGCCGCCGTCGGGTCGGCCTGGTACCCTAACCGCTTGCTGAGTTCAGGCAGCGGCGTGGCGAACTCCGAGAAGGGATAGATGAAGCCGCCGACCATCATCGGCGCGATGTCCTTCACCACGTCGACCAACACCGGCTTGTCGAGCACGAGATGAAAGGCCCGGCGCACCCGAGGATCGTCGAGCGGCTTCTTCTTGTTGTTCATCCAGGTAGCCTGAATGACGCTCTGATAGAAGTCGGTCCCCGACATGCCCTGTGTCGCCTTGACCCGCCGCTGCGACACGGGATCGAGCAGCCGGGCATAGTCGATGCGGCCGGAAAGCAGGCTGGAGCCGAGTTCCGGCGAAAACGGCAGGGCATGGTAGAACTCGATGCCGTCGAGATAGGGCAGGCCCTTGTTCCAGTAGTTCTTGTTCTTCTCCATCACCCAGACCTCGGCCTCGACCCGGCGCTGGCTCTTGAACGGACCGGTGCCCGGAATGTCGACGACGCGGCGCAGGTTGTAGCCGTTGTCCTCGAGAGTCTTCTTGCGCACGATGCCGTTCCAGCCGCTGGCGATCGCCGACATGATGAAGTTGGTCGGTCGCGGCTCCGCGAGCTTGAACTGCACCGTGTACTTGTCGGGTGCCGTGATCTCCTCGACGGCGGCGAAGAGCGTGCTGCGGGGGATCGAGATGCCCTGCGGTGGCTTGGCGATACGGTCGAAGGTCGCCTTGACGTCCTCCGACGTGAAGTCGGCACCGTCATGGAACTGCACGTCCTTGCGCAGCAGGAACGTATAGGTCTTGTTGTCCTTGGAGATCTCCCAGCTATGGGCCAGGTCGGGAATGATGGTCTTGCCGCTGTCGCGCGGATCGCGCCGCACGAGATTGTCGAACATGCATCCCTGGCTGCCCAGGCTGTTGATGGTGCCGGACTGGTGGAAGTCGAAATGCGGCGGTCGCGACGTGATGCCGTATTTCAGCACGCCACCCGGCTTGGCGTTGGGTTCGGGCGCTTTCAGTTGAAATTTCGATCCGTCATACTCGTTGGGAACGCCCTGTGCCCAGGCATGGAAGGGCAAGCCGAAGCCCCCTGCCCCGCCCATGAACCCCAGGGCGGTAGCCCCCTTGACGAACTGTCGACGATTTACGCGGGAACGCTGAGACACGTGGTTTGACATGTGCCGTTCCTCCCTTTTGGCCTTTTGCAGACCGAGCACTCTATGCTCTGATGGTTCGCCCATCTTGTTGGTGGGCCAAAACTAACACCACAAATCGAAGGGAGTCGATGGCGGCACAACCGATCCTGCAGATCGAGGACCTCCAGACCCATTTCTTCACCGCGGTCGGCACGATCCGCGCGGTCGATGGTGTGTCCTATGCCCTGAAGGCCGGCGAGACCCTGGGCGTGGTCGGCGAATCGGGCTGTGGCAAGAGCGTGACGGCGCTGTCCATCCTGCGCTTGGTGGCCAATCCGCCGGGGCGCATCGTCGGCGGCGCAGTGCGCTTCCAGGGCCGGAATCTGCTCGAGCTCAGTGAGCCGGAGATGGAGCGCCTGCGCGGCAACGAGATCTCGATGATCTTCCAGGAGCCGATGACCTCGCTGAACCCGCTGTACACGGTGGGCAAGCAGATCGCCGAAGCCGTCGCTCTGCACCAGGGGCTGAACAAGCGGGAGTCCTGGGATCGCGCCGTCGAGATGCTGCGGCGTGTCTCGATCCCCGAGCCCGAGCGCCGCGCCCACGCCTATCCGCACCAGCTCTCGGGCGGCATGCGTCAGCGGGTGATGATCGCCATGGCGCTGTCCTGCAATCCCAAGGTGCTGATCGCCGACGAGCCGACCACCGCGCTCGACGTCACCATTCAGGCCCAGATTCTCGACCTGATGCGCGAACTGCAGGAGACCTTCGGCACCGCAATCATCCTGATCACCCACGATATGGGCGTGGTCGCCGAGAATGCCGACCGGGTCGTGGTGATGTATGCCGGCCGCAAGGTCGAGGAGACCGATGCGGCGCGCCTGTTCGACAATCCCGGCCATCCCTACACGCGGGGGCTGCTGGCCTCGATCCCCCATCTCGACGCCGCCGCCGGCAACGGTGCCCGCCGCGCACGGCTGAATGAGATCAAGGGCCTGGTGCCGTCGCTGCTCAACCTGCCGCGCGGCTGCAGCTTCGCGCCGCGCTGCGGCCTGGCTAGCGACCACTGCCGGGAGGCCCGGCCCCCGCTCGAAGAACAGCGGCCGGGGCACTGGATCGCCTGCTGGCACGCCGACAAGGCCCTGGCCGGTGCCGCGATCGGGGCCGACTCATGACGCCGCTGCTCGAAGTCGAGGGGCTGAAGAAGCACTTCGCCATTCGCAAGGGGTTCTTCAGCCGCCCCTCGGGTCATGTCTATGCCGTCGACGGCGTTTCCTTTTCGATCGGTCGCGGCGAAACGCTGGGGCTGGTGGGTGAGTCCGGCTGCGGCAAGTCCACGGTCGGGCGCACTGTGCTGAGGCTGCTGGAGCCGACCGACGGCACGATCAAGATCTCGGGCCAGGACATCACCCGGCTCGATATGCAGGGCCTGCTGCCTTACCGACGGCGCCTGCAGATGATCTACCAGGACCCTTACGCATCGCTCAATCCGCGCATGACCGCCGGCGAGATCGTCGGCGAACCGCTGATCGTCCACGATCTCGGCACGCCGGAAGAACGTCGGCAGCGCGTCGCCGCCCTGTTCGATCGCGTCGGCCTGCGGCCAGAAGCCGTCGACTCCTACCCGCACGAATTCTCCGGCGGCCAGCGGCAACGCATCGGCATCGCGCGCGCGCTCGCCCTCAACCCCGAGCTGATCGTGGGCGACGAGCCGGTGTCGGCGCTCGACGTCTCGATCCAGGCGCAGATCATCAATCTGCTGATGGAGCTTCAGGACGAGCTCAAGCTGTCCTATCTCTTCGTCGCCCACGATCTTGCCGTCGTGGAGCATATCAGCCACCGGATCGCCGTGATGTATCTCGGCCGCATCGTCGAAATGACCGACCGGCGCAGCTTGTTCGAGATGCCGCTGCATCCCTATAGCGAGGCGCTCCTGTCGGCAGTCCCCGTTCCCAAGTCGAGCGCCCGGGGCCGCAAGCGAGTGATCCTGACCGGCGATGTGCCGAGCCCGATCAATCCGCCGACCGGTTGCCACTTCCACACCCGCTGCCCCTATGTCATGCCGCGCTGCAGGGTCGAGGTGCCGGCCTTGCGCGAGGCCCTGCCCGGCCACCTCGTGTCGTGCCACCTGCACGACGCCAAGGTCACCTTCCCTCTGGCTTCGGCCGCTTAGACCGAGCCGCGCAGGCGCGGGTCGAGCAGGTCGCGGATGCCGTCGCCGAGAAGATTGAAGGCGAGCACGGTGACCGTGATGGCAAGGCCGGGGAACAGGACCAGCCACCAGGGGGGAACCAGGCCGGCGTTCAGGGAATCGGCCAGCATGTTGCCCCAGGTCGGCATCGGCGGCGGGATGCCGACGCCCAGGAACCCCAGCGACGCCTCGATCACGATTGCGACGCCGAGATGCGTCGTAGCGAGAATCAGATAGGGCGCCACGCATTGCGGCAGGATATGCCGGAACATCAGCCGCTTGTGCGACGCACCGATGCCACGCGCCGCCTCGACATACTGCATTTCCTTGAGCGACAGCACCACCGATCGAATGACACGCCCGCCGAATGGGATGCGCGTGATGGCGATGGCGACGATCACCGTCGTGATCCCGCCGCCCAGCGCCATGGCGATGGCCATGGCCAGGATCAGGTCCGGAAAGGACTGCAGGAATTCGATGACACGCTGACTCACCATGTCGAAGCGGCCGCCAAAGTAGCCGCAGGCCAGCCCCCACAGCGCCCCCACCGTGGTGCCGAACAGCACGGCGCCGAGAGCCACGGTGAGCGAGGTCTGGCTGCCGTAGATGACGCGACTGAGCGTGTCCCGACCGATCTGGTCGGTGCCGAACCAGTGCTTCCCGTCGGGCGGCTTCTGCATGGCGCGGAAATCCGACTTGAGCGGCGGATAGGGCGCGATCGCCGGCGCCGCGACGGCCATCACCACGATCAGGGCGGCCACCACGCCCCAGAAGGCGGAGAACGGTGCGCGACGGAAGAACGTCCCGAAAGCGCGCCAGACCGAACGCCGGCGGGCTGGCGGGGCAGCTACCGGATCGGTGACGGTCGCCGTCATTGATAGCGGATCCTCGGGTCCAGGAGGGCGATCGTGACATCGACCAGGATATTCAACCCCACGAACACGACGGCGTAGAGGAACACCAGGTTCTGCATGACGAAGACATCGCGCTCGTTCACCGCCGTGAACATGGCGTAGCCCAGTCCCGGCGTGGCAAAGGCGCGCTCGACCGGGATCGATCCGGCCAGCACCAGCCCCAGCAGCACGCCGGACAGGGTGATGACCGGCAGGAGGGCATTAGGCAGCGCATGCAGGGCGATCACCAGGCGGCCGTTCAGCCCCTTGGCGCGGGCCGTGCGCACGTAATCCTCGCGGATCACCTCGAGCAGGCTGGAGCGCGCCATGCGCGCTATGTAGGCCGCCTGCCCCAGGCCGAGAACGACGGCGGGCCCGATGACGATCTGCAGATTGCTCCACGGATCGGCCAGCAGCGAGACCCCGGCCATCGGCGCGCGGTAGCCGAACCAGAAGAGCAACCCCAGCACGATCAGCATGCCGACCCAGAAGCCCGGCACGGCGATGAACAGGATGCTGGTGAAGCGGGCCACGCTGTCGGCGACACTGTTGGGGCGCAGCGCGCTCACGATCGCCACCGGAATGCCGACCACCCACGACAGCACCACCGAGATGAGGGCGATCTCCGCCGTCAACGGCCCGCGCCGCATGATCATGTCGGCGACGCTCTCGGAACGGAAGAATGAGCGGCCAAAGTCGCCACGGGCGATGTCCTTCACCCAGGTGAGGTACTGCACCCACAGCGGATCGTTCAGACCCAGCTCGTCCATGTAGTGATTGCGTTGCTCATCGGTGAGCTTGGTCATGCCTTCGGCGCCGAAGATCGCGACCAGCGGGTCACCCGGCAGAATGCGCATGATCACGAAGACCATGATCGATACGCCCACGACCGTCAGCGCGCCGAACACCAGCCGTCGCGCGACATAGCTGTACATGGCGTCGCCTCCCCGGGCGTCAGTCTGTGTTCCGCCTTCGTGGAGCGGATTATCCGGGGATTAGGCCATATCCCGCGCCGGGGCGCTATGCCGTCTTCGCCACCTTGGCGGCATCGTGACCATAGAGCCAGGCGATCGCGTCCAGCGAGCGATCGCCGGCAACGGCCATCTCCGCGTCACGCTTCTCCTGTGCCGGCCCATCGGTGAGGTGGAAGCGCACGCGGTTGGTGGAGCTGGCCTGCTGCAGGCGCGTCGCGCGCGGCTTGCGCTCCGCCTCGTAGCGGCCGAGGGCCGCCGGCAGGTCGCCCTTCATTGCTGACAGGATCGAGACCAGCGCCCCGCCATCCTCGATCGCCTGCGCCGCGCCCTGCGCCATCATGGGCAACATCGGGTGGCAGGCATCGCCCAGCAGGGCAACGCGGCCGCTGATCCAGGTCGGCAACGGCGCGCGATCATGCAGCGCCCAGACGAAGGTCTCGGGAAACGCCTCGATCAGGCCGCGCACCGTCGGATGCCAGCCCTCGTAGCGGGCCAGCACGTCGGCAACCTGGCCCTTGTCGGTCCAGGATTCGCTGGTCCAGTCGCCGTGCTCGACGACGCAGACCACGTTCATGTACCGCCCGCGCGAGACCCAGTAGTGCACGCAATGCGCCTCGGGTCCCATCCAGTTGTGCGAGGCGACCTCGATGTCGAGATGGGCAATGCGCTCGGCCGGGATCAGGCCGCGCCAGGCGACGCAGCCGGTGAAGCGCGGCTTCTCCTGTCCGAAAGTGAGAGTCCGCACCTGCGAATGAATGCCGTCGGCGCCGATCAGCAGGTCGGCTTCGCAGGCCTGGCCGTTCTCGAAACGGGCGACCACTCGCTCGCCCTTCTCCTCGAGACCAACCAGGCGATGGTCGCCATGCAGGCGCTCCGGCGGCATCGCGTCGGCCAGCAGAGCCGCGAGATCGCCGCGATGGAAATGGTAATATGGTGCGCCAAAGCGCGTTTCGACCTCGGGGCCGAGCGGGTTGCGCTGCAGGGTGCGGCCGTCGTCCCAGCGCTTCTGATGCACGGCGGCCGGCCGTACGCCGTATTTGTCCATCGCTGGCCGCAGCCCCAGGCGATCGAGCAGGCGCGACGCGTTGGGACTGATCTGGATGCCCGCGCCGATCTCACCGAAGCGCGCCGCCTGCTCGTAGACCTGAACGTCGAACCCCGCTTTCAGCAGACCAAGTGCGGCCGACAGGCCGCCGATCCCGCCCCCGACAACAGCAATCTTCATCCAAGCACTCCCCGCCACACGGCGTCGCCGTCGTCGCAGGCGTCGCCACGCCAGGCGATATGGGTGTCGGGGCGCACCAGCACCAGTCGCGCCTGATAGATCGAGGCGAGATATGCATCGTCGACGATCACCGTCTCGAGCGGCACGGGCGCAGTGTCGATCAGCGGCGACGGATCGGCATCGCCGAAGCGCAGCAAGGTGAACCAGGGTCCGAGATGATCGAACAAGGCCGAACCGTCGCGCAGGAACGCGCTGGGCAGTCGCGCGCCCGGCGCCATGGTCGGCTCATAGACCAGCGGATCGCCCTCGACCCCGTCGTAGCGATAGCCGAACTCGATCCCCCAGCTTTCATTCTCCGCATTGCCGAGCGCCGCGATGGCGCGGCCGAGCGCTTCGGGATCGGTCATCGACTCGTAGAGCTCGGCAATCTTCAGGCGCACGCCGGTGTGGCGCTCGGAGGCCAGACGATTGCGCAGGCCGACCGGCCGACGCTCGCGCTCATAGGAGGCGAGCAGGCCCGGCCCGGCATGGCCGCGGAGCGTTGCCGCCAGCTTCCAGCCGAGATCGACCGCGTCGCCGATCCCGGTATTCATGCCGTAACCGCCGGTCGGGATGTACTGGTGTGCCGCATCGCCCGCCAGGAACACCCGGCCGCTGCCGTAGCTCTCGGCCAGCACGAGGTGCGTCACCCAGGGATTGGCGACCAGGATCTCGCGCGCGAAGGGACGGCCCGCCCACGCATCGAGCACGGCATCGGGGTCGATCGCCGCGGGATCGACGCCGGGCGGCGGCCGCGTCTGCAAGGTCCAGGCGTCCTTGTCGTCCTGGGCGATCAGCGTTCCCTTGGCGGTCTGATAGTGCCAGGCAATGCCGAAGGCCTGCAGCAGGTCGTGTGCATCGGAGCGGAAATGCACCATGTAGCGTTGCGCGACCGCGGGCCGGCCTTCCAGAGCGATGCCCAGCTTGCTGCGCACGCGGCTCGAGCCGCCATCGCACCCCACCAGATACTGGCAGCGCACCTGCTCGGTGGCGCCCGCTTGGTTGTTGCCGGGCCCGTTGTCCCCCGTCTCGGCGACGCGCAAGGTGACGAGAACGCCGTCGCCATCCTGCTCGAAATCCTCCAGCGCCACGCCCCAGCGGGCGTCGACCAGCGGATGGCCGACGATGGCATCGCGCAGCACCGGCTCGATCAGCACTTGGCTCACGCGCATGGCGGGCTCGCGCGGCTGGGTGCCGTCGTTGCGCGCCAGGATCTCGGCGCGCTTCTCGACGACGCTGGGGTAGCGGAAGCGGTGCAGCTCGCGGCCGCCCTGCTCACGCGCCAGCGAGGTGATCCACGACACGTCGAAATTGTTGGCTTCCGGCACAGCGACGGCACGCAGCCGGTCGGCGAGCCCCAGCCGCCGGAACAGCTCCATCGAGCGACCGTTGGTGATGTCCATCTTGGGATGCCGGGTGGTCGAGCCGTTGCGTTCGACCATCAGGCAACGCACGCCGAGATGCGCCAGGGTGCGGGCCAGGGTCATGCCGACCGGTCCGCCGCCGGCGATCAGGACGGGCACCTGCTTCATGTCAGGCCCGCTTCGCCGCCGCTTCCTTCTCGGCCATCTTTTCCTTGAGCTGCTCGGGCGTCAGCCGGACGATGTGCTCGTTCTGATGGCTGTAGATGTCGTACTTCTTGACGTCGAGGTCCTCGAGCACGATCTCGCGGTTCATCACCTTCTGCTTCCATTGCAGATGCTCGGCCTCGGCCGCGTGGAACTCCGGCATCACTTCTCTGGCGAAGAGGTCGAGCGAGTCGCAAATATCCTGATGGCTGGTCTTGCCGGCCTGGTTCAGCAGGATCACCTGATCGACACGGCTCGCCTGGAACTGCCGCAGCTTCCGGCGGATCGTCTCCGGTGAGCCGATCAGGCCCGATTCCAGCGCCTTCTTCTCCTCCGGCCCGCCACGCCAGGCCTGGTACTCCTTCCAGAGGTCGGAGGTACCCGGCGCATCGACACCTTTGCGGCCGTAGTAGCTCAGCGCGAAGATGAAGAAGGTCCAGCCGGCCGCCTTGGCTTCGGCCTCCGCGTCGGTGGGGGCGCACATGAAGCCCGAGACCATGGCGACGTTCGGGTTGCTGGGATAATCCGCGAGCTTCCGCGAGTTGTTCAGCAGGTTGTTGTAGTACTTGTGCACCCAGGCACGCGCCGCTTCCGGCGTGACGAAGGTAAAGCCCAACGCGCCCATGCCCCATTCGCCGGCCTTGCCGATGGTCTGGATGTTGGAGCAGGCGACCCAGAGCGGCGGATGCGGCTTCTGATAGGGCTTGGGGATCACGTTGCGCGCCGGGAAGTCGTAGTACTGGCCGTGGAACTCCCAGCTCTCCCGCGTGAACATCGGGACGATCGCCTTCACGGCCTCCTCCCAGCGCTCGCGCTTGTCACGCACGCGGATGTTGAAGGGATGCAGCTCGGCCGGTCCCGCCGCTTCGCCCATGCCGAGTTCGACCCGGCCGCCGGACAGGAGATCAAGGGTCGCCACCTTCTCGGCCACGCGATGCGGCTGATTGGTGGTGAGCTGGATCACGCCGTGGCCGAGGCGGATACGCTTGGTGCGCTGGCTGGCGGCGCCCAGGAACACTTCCGGCGCGGAGGAATGGGAATATTCCTCGAGGAAGTGATGCTCGACTTCCCAGGCATAGTCGTAGCCCAGCCGGTCGGCGAGCTCGATCTGGGTGAGCGAATCCTGCAGGAGCTGATACTCGCTCTTCTCGTCCCACGGCCGCGGGAGCTGATGCTCGTAGAAAATACCGAACTTCATGGCGAACCCTTACGCTGGCCCTCAGGCTGCTTTGCAGAACACGGAAATGCTCTGGACCAGCTTGGGCACCATCCCCTTCGGAAGATCGTGGCCCCAGCCGGGATAGGTCTCGATCTTCGCGCCCGGCACCAGAGTCGCGACGTCGCGGCCGCACTCGACGGGCAGCAGGGGATCGTCGGCGCCGTGCAGCACCAGCGTCGGCACCTTCACGGTCTTGAGAAGCTCCGTCCGCGGTCCCGACGCCAGCACCGAGAGATACTGCCGTGCTGCGCCTGCGGGATAATAGCGGCGGTCGATGTTGCGCTCGACCAGCGCCCGCAGCTCGGCGGGGTCCGGCGGATAGCCGGGGCTGCCGATCACGGTCCGCAGTTTCATGCCATGGGCGATCAACTGCTCGCGCGCCGGACCTTCGGGCGCCGCCGACAACATCGCCACCGCCTCGGGCTTGCCGGTCGGCAGGCCGGGCCGGCCGCTGGTCGACATGATCGACACCAGCGACAGGGTGCGCGACGGATACTTGGCGGCGAGAATCTGGGCGATCATGCCGCCCATCGAGGCGCCGACCATATGGGCGCGATCGATACCCAGCGCATCGAGCAGGCCGACCGCATCGGCCGCCATGTCGTCCAGCAGATAAGGCGTATCGACCTTCTCGCCCTTCATCAGCCTGGCGAAGGCGCCCATCAGGTCGGGCAGGCCCCATTTGCCGAAGTCGGTCGACAGCCCGACATCGCGATTGTCGTAGCGCACGACGAAGAAGCCCTTGGCTGCCAGGCCCTCGCAAAGCGGTTCGGGCCAGAGCGTGAGCTGCGCGCCCAGTCCCATGATCAGGAGCAGAGCCGGGTCGCTCTTCTTGCCGAAGGTCTCGTATTCGATTTCGATGCCGTTGGCCTTGGTCTTCGTCACGCTTCCTCCGTTCCAGCAGACCTTAGTATGTGCCGCGCTTGGCGGCCCACCAATAGGCCAGGGGTCGACGCAGCGGCCCCATCGGCTTGCCGAGCGAAAGGGCGGGGAGAAGAATCGGCAGCACCGCAGGATCGATCCTGCGGCGCAGGGCGCGGGCATCACCCAGGAGCGAGTCGCGTTCCGGCCCCTCGCCCATCAACCAGGCCGCTGCCACGGCATGGGCGGCCTGCTGCGAGGTTGGATCGGTCGCGCCCAGCACCGCGAGTTCGAGATCGGCCAAGGCATGGCCCGCGCGCATGACATCGAGCGGACCGTCGATTTCCTCCTCGCGGGCGTCGATCAGCGCCCGCAACCTGTCGGCGGAGATGCCGTGCCGCCGCACGATTTCGCTAAGCGATTCAACAATGGGCTGAGCCCTCGGCTTGCCGTGGCCCGCCGCCTCGGCGACAGCCTCGCGCCACCATTCCAGGCGAATGCGCGCCAGCATGGGCTCGCGCGTGACAGTGCGCGTTCGGGCAAGCTCATGGTCGAATGCCAGCAGCGCCAGCAGGCCCGCCCGCTGCGGCTCCGGTGCGAACAGGGTGCCCAAAAACCGGTCGCGATCATGGTCGCGCACCAGGTCGAGCACATAGCGGTGCGAGACGTCGGGTGCCCGGTAGGGCTGAGGATCAACAGGAGACATGTCGGGGATAACGTCAGGCCTGCGACCGTTGAACGCAGGAGAGTATGAGCATACAATATGCCGATTGGAGATTCTCTAGCTCCATCAACAAGATAAAGGGAATATTTGATATGGGCGCCATATTTACTTCGCTGGGACGGACCGTTTCAGCAGGTGTCGTGCTGCTCATTCTGATCGTGGTCGTCGCAGGTGCTGCGACAGGACAGATGACCCGTATCGACCACGCCTGGGCCGCCTTCTTCATGCGCTGGCTGCACGTGCTGAGCGGCGTGATGTGGATCGGCCTCCTCTGGTACCTGAACTTCGTGCAGGTGCCCACCATGCCGAAGATCCAACCGGTGGAGAGCCGCACGGCCATCACCAAGTTCATCGCCCCCACCGTGCTCTTCTGGTTCCGCTACGCCGCGCTCGCCACCGTCGTCACCGGACTGCTGCTGGCCTTCATGAACGGCTACATCGTGCAGGCGCTGACCTTGCGGCCCGGCTTCATCATGATCGGCGTCGGCATGTGGATGGCGTTGATCATGGCCTTCAACGTCTGGTTCATCATCTGGCCGAACCAGCAGAAGATCCTGGGCCTGGTCGATGCGACAGCCGAGGAAAAGGCGGCGGCCGCTCCAAAGGCGCTCTATGCCAGCCGCTTCAACACCATGTTCTCGGTCGGCATGCTCTACTGCATGGTGGCGCAGCAGAACGCCCCGATCTGACACGCCGACATCCCGGCACGACAGACGGCGCCCGATAGTGGGCGCCGTTTTTTTGCGTGCGGTGTTTTCCGGCCCTATCCCTACTTCCGCGCAAAGGCGAGGCCGATGCCGGCGCCGATCAGCAAGCCGCCGGTCAGGCGGTTGCGCAGCCGGGCACGAGCGCGCAGCAGGCCGCGCAGCCTGCTCGCCAGCAGCGCCCACGTCCCGTCGAGCAGCACCGCCACGACCAGGAACGTACCGGCCAGCACCAGAAGCTGATGCCTCGCGTCACCGGCATCGGCCCTGACGAACTGCGGCAGGAAGGCTGCGTAGAAAATCAGGGTCTTGGGATTGGTGAGCGAGACGGCGAAGCCGCGGATGAAGATCGCCGGCAACGCGCGCGGCTCGGCGGCCGTGGCCCGGAGATCCATCGCTGCCGATCGCCAGATGCGCATCCCGAGCCAGACGAGATAGGCGACGCCCAACCAGCGCAACCCGTCGAAAAGCTCCGCCAGCAGGCCCAGCACGGCCGAGGCCCCCAGCACGACCAGCGCCAGCTGCACCACCATGGCGCTTGCCGTCCCGGCCACAGTCATGAGGCCATAGCGGGCGCCGTGGGCCACGCTGTTGGCAACGATCAGCGCCACGTTGGGTCCCGGAATCGCGATCAGCAGCGCAGAGGCGGCGACGAAGGCGAGGTAGAGATCGGGCGACATGCTTGCCTCCTGCAAGGGCCCGCCTCCCTACAGCGGAATGAGCGCCGCGGCCACCCGCCGGCCTTCGGCCAGCAGCACGTTATAGATGCGGCAGGCCGAGCCGGTATCGACCACCTCGAGCGCCATGCCGGCGGCCTTGAGGGCGGCGCGGATGTCCGGCGTGATGAAGACGGCGCGCGGGCCACAGCCCAGCACGACCAGTTCCGTGGGCGTGGCGGCCGCCTGCAAGGCCGCCAGGGAGGCGAGCGACAGGTCGGCCGCGGCCTTCACCGGCCACGGCAGGGTTTCTGCGGGCGTGACCAGCACCGGCTCGTGCCATTCGCGCTCGCTGATCAGGAAACGGCCGGGGCCGTAGCTGCGGATGTACTGGACCTGCGACGGATCGGGCGTCGGCAGGGTCTTGTCGGCCGGCCCCGGGACCGGCGGCTTCACGCCTTGGCCTTGTCCGCCTTCTCGTCTGCCTTCTCGCCTTCATGCCGGAACTGCTCCGGCCGCAGGTTCAGGTAGACGAGGCCGGCGCAAGCGATCCAGATCGACGAGTAGGTGCCGACCACGATGCCCCACAACATCGCCACCGAGAAGCTGTAGAGCACCGGCCCGGCGAACAGCACCAGCGCCAGCACCGCCACGAACACCGTGACCGAGGTCATCAGCGTACGGGCCAGCGCCTCGTTGATGCTGACATTGAGGAGCTCGACCAGGCCCATTTTCTTGTAGCGGCGCATGTTCTCGCGCACGCGGTCGAAGATCACGACCTTGTCGTTGATCGAGTAGCCCGCGATGGTCAGCACCGCGGCGAGCGCCGTCAGGCTGAAGTCGAGCTGGAACAGCACGAAGATGCCGAGCGTCGTGATCAGGTCGTGCAGCATGGCGATCAGCGCACCGACGCCGAACTGCCATTCGTAGCGCACCCAGACATAGATCACGATCGCGGCCATGGTGGCGAGCGCGGCCAGGATGCCGCCATGCATCAGCTCGTCGCCGATCTTGGGGCCGACCGATTCGGTGCCGCGCAGGTCGTACTTGGCGCCGATCGCGTCCTCGACCAGCTTGATCGCCACCTGCTGGCACCATTCGGCGCGCTGCTCGTGGGTCATGTCGACCGTCGCCGTCTGCGTGTTGCCGCGCGGCAGCTGGCGATCGAGGATCGTCAGGCCGACGCGGCTCACGGCATCGCGCCAGTTGGCGCCGTCCAGAGCGCGCGGCGCGGTGAAATCCACGTTGCCGGTCTCGGGCGCGCCCGGCTTCACCTGCCAGCCCTCGCCCGCCCGGGCCTGCATGATGCGCTGGGCGCCGGCCACGCATTGCGGGCCGCCCTCCTGGCGCTGGATGCGAATCAGGGCGGTGGTGGGATCACCGAACTCCTGCAGCGAGACCTCGCCGACACCGAGACCGCCCACGACATGGCGCAGGTCGTCGAGATGGGCCGGCCCTTCCTTGGCACGCACCTGGATGGCGATGCCACCCTTGAAGTCGATGCCGAAATTCAGCCCGACGAAGAACACCCCCAGCAAGGCGATGATGTTGATGAGGGTCGACCCGACCAGGGCGAGCTTGCGCTTGCCGATGAAGTCGATGTTCGTCTTGGCCGGGACGAGATGGAGGGGCTTCCACAACATGGCAGGATTCAGATCACGATTTCGGTGGGCCGCCGCCAGCGCACCCAGGTGGCCAGAAGCATGCGCGTGAAGACGGTCGCGGTGAAGAGATGGGTCAGCAGGCCCAGGGTCAGCGACGTCGCAAAACCGCGGATCGGCCCCGAACCGAAGCCGAACAGCAGGACGCCGGCAATAAGGGCCGTCAGATTGGCGTCGAGAATGGCCGACAGGGCCCGTTCGTAGCCGGTGGCGATCGAGCTGAAGGCCGACCTGCCGAGCGATTTTTCCTCACGGACACGCTCGTAGATCAGCACGTTGGAATCGACCGACATGCCGACCGTCAGCACGAGGCCGGCGATGCCGGGCAAGGTGAGCGAGGCGCCCAGGATCGACATGCCGGCGATCACCAGCAGCAGGTTGACCAGCATGGCGAGATTGGCGAAGCCGCCGAACAGCGGCCCGTAGGCGATGAACATGAAGAGCGCCACCATCGCCGTGCCGACCAGCGCGGCCGTCGTGCCGGAACGGATGGCGTCGGCGCCGAGGTCGGCGCCTACCGTGCTCTCCTGGATGATGCTGAGCGTCGCCGGCAGCGCACCCGACCGCAGCAGCAGCGCCTGCTCCTGGGTCTGCTGGGTCGTGAACTGGCCGGTGATGATGCCACTGCCGCCGCAGATCGCACTCTGCACGACCGGGGCGCTGATGATCTCGCCGTCGAGCTGGATCGCCAGCCGCTTGCCGATATTGGCGCGGGTCGCGTTGCAGAAGGCGCGGCCACCGGCGCTGTTGAAGGTGAAGCTGATGATCGGCCGGCCACCCTGCTGCTGCTCGAAGGTCGACTTGGCGTCATCAAGATCCTCGCCACCGACCACGACGCGCTTCAGCACCGGCAGGCATTGCGGCTGGTAGCGCCGGCAGATCTGCTCGGGCGTCAGCCGCGGATTGGCGTTCTGGATCTCCTCCCAGGCCTTGGGATTGGCGCGGCGCAGCTCCTGCATGCCCTCGCGCGTCGGCACCAGGAAGGTGGTGGGCGGCAGGCTCTGCGGAATGTTCTGGCCGGTCGCTGCCACGTCCTCGTTCACGAGGTGGAAGGTGAGCTTGGCGGTCTGGTTGATCTTGCGCTTGAGGTCGGTCGTATCCTTGATGCCCGGCACCTGCAGCAGGATGCGCTCGTCGCCCTGGCGCACGATGGTCGGCTCGATCGTGCCGGTCTCGTCGACGCGCCGGCGCAGGATCTCGATCGACTGATCGATCACTTCCTTCTTCTTCTTGGCCATCTCCTGGTCGGAATAGCCGACCCGGATGGTGTCGCCGCTGCCCGAGACGACCAGCGACGGATCGACGGCGCGGATCGCTTCCAGGGCCTTCGAGCGCTGGGCTTCATCGCGCAGGGTGATCACGACATTGCGACCGCCCTCGACGGCGACTTCCTTGAACTGGACCTGCTGCTTGCGCAGCTCGCCGCGCACCGAGTCCGACAGGTTGGTCAGCCGCTCGGTCATCAGGCTGCGCAGGTCGGCTTCCAGCAGGAAGTGGGCGCCGCCGCGCAGGTCGAGGCCGAGGTTCATGCGGCTCTGGGCGTACCAGTTCGGCAGATGGTCGAGCACGACCGACGGCAGCAGGTTGGGCAATGCAAACAACACCGCCAGAGCGGTGACGGCGATGATGCCGATGGTCTGCCAACGCGGAAGATTGAGCATGTCGACCTACTGCCTGCCTTTTGCGGCTACTTCGTGTGCGGCTACTTCTTGCCGCCGCCGAACAGGCTGCCCAGCAGGCTCTTCCGCTCGGATGCCGGCGCGGGCGGCGGAAGCAGCGGCTTGTCGTCCTCTTCGCTCTCCTTGGGACCGCGCACCGACTCGCCACGTGCCACGATATCCGTGATCGTCTGCTTGATGATCCGAACCCGCACGCCCTCGGCAAGTTCCACCTGGACCTCGTTGTCCGAGATCACCTTGGTGACCAGGCCGATGATTCCGCCGCCGGTAACGACGCGGTCACCGCGCTTCACGCCCGCCAGCATCTCGCGCTGGGCGCGCACCTTGGCCTGCTGCGGACGAATCAGCAGGAAATAGAAGACGACGAAGATGAGGATGAGCGGAAAGAGCTGGACGAGGAAGTCGCCGCCGCCGCCACCTGCACCCTGTGCCCATGCTTGGGAAATGAACATCCTTCCGCCCCCTGAATCCTTTTGAAGCCTTTCCGGCCGTCGAAAAAAGCGCGCGGACTATAGCGGTCTTGCCCCGCTTTGCAATGCAAGCGCGGGACGATATGGTCGCCCCCTTTCAAGCGGCCGGCAACGATGGATCAAGACCTTAAAGCCCTCATTTCACGCATTGCGGAAGCACTCGATCGCCTGGCGCCCCCGGCGCCCCCCAGCGCCGACATCAACGAAGCCGAAGCCTATGTCTGGCACGCCGCCGGCCACCGGCTGGAAGCCGTGCCCAAGGTCAACCGCGTCAGCATCGACCTGCTGGTCGGCATCGACCGCCAGAAGGAGATTCTGCTGGAGAATACCCGTCGCTTCGCCAAGGCGCTGCCGGCCAACAATGCCCTGCTCTGGGGCTCGCGCGGCGCCGGCAAGAGCTCGATCGTGAAGGCCGTCCACGCCCATGTGAATCGCGAGATGGGCGGCCCGCCGGGCCCGCTGGCGCTGGTCGAGATCCATCGCGAGGATATCCCCTCCCTGCCGGCGCTGCTCTCCCGGATCCGCACCTCCAAGCGGCGCTTCGTGGTGTTCTGCGACGATCTCTCCTTCGACGGTCAGGATGCGGCCTACAAGTCCCTGAAGGCGGTGCTGGAAGGCGGCATTGAGGGTCGGCCGGACAATGTCGTGTTCTACGCGACGTCGAACCGCCGCCACCTGATGCCGCGCGACATGATCGAGAACGAGCGCTCCACGGCAATCAACCCGTCGGAGGCGGTCGAGGAAAAGGTCTCGCTGTCGGACCGCTTCGGCCTGTGGCTCGGCTTCCACAACGCCGACCAGGACACGTTCTTCGCCATGATCGAAGGCTATGCCGAGTTCTACAAGCTCGGCGTGCCGGCCGAGACCCTGCGCAAGCAGGCGGTCGAATGGTCGGTGACCCGCGGCTCGCGTTCCGGCCGCGTGGCCTGGCAGTTCGTCCAGGAAGTCGCCGGCGAGCTCGGCAAGAAACTGGAGTAGCCTCAAGGATCAGCCCCCAGGAGTGGCCATGCCCGATCCCGAAGACGTGCTGTTCTCGCCCGCCGTCAAGGCAGAGCAGACGCGTCTGGGATCGCGGGCCCAGTTCGAAGGGCGGACCTGGAACACGGAGATCACTGACGATCTCCGTCAGTTCCTGGCCGTCATCGACACCTTCTTCTTCGCCACGGCCAGCGCCGACGGCCGACCTTATATACAGCATCGCGGTGGGCCGCCGGGCTTCCTGAAGCCGATCGGCAGCCATACGCTGGCCTTCGCCGATTTCGCCGGCAACCGGCAATACATTTCGCTCGGCCATCTGCGCGAAAACGACCGCGCCCACATCTTCATCCTGCATTTCGCCACCCAGCAGCGGGTGAAGCTGTGGGGCCGCGCCCGGATCGTCGAGGGCGATCTCGAGCTGATGGAGCGGCTGGTCGATCCGCGCTACCGGGCCCGGCCTGAGCGGGCCATCGCCTTCACCATCGAAGCCTGGGACATCAACTGCCGCCAGCATATCGTGCCGCGCTACAGCGAGGCCGAGATCGCCCCGGCCGTCGACCAGCTGACGCAGCGGATCAAGCAGCTCGAAGCGGAAGTCGCGCGGCTGAAGGGCGAGAGCTGACGCGAGGGCTGCGTCGCGGCCCTACTTGCCGAGCTTCTGTTCGATCCGCCGGACCAGCTCCACCAGCCGCGGCCCGAGATCGCGCGTGAGCTGCTCCTCATTGGTTGCGTAGCTCGGCACCGTGAGGTTGAAGGCAAGCTGCATGCCCATCACCGGGTGCCTCATCGGCACCGCGACCGCCGCCAGCGTGGGCCGCCAATCGCCGGCGACGATGCAGAAGCCCAGCCGGTCGATCTGCCGGTAGGCTTCCTTCAGGCCAACCTCGTAGGTCTGCCACTCCTCCGGCATCGCCTGCTGCAGCCGATGCTCGATGAACATGCGCTCGGCGTCGCCGTGGGCATGGAGCAGCGCCCGGCCGATGGCCGTCCGCAGCAGCGGCCGCGTCGATCCGATGCCCGGCTTCGTGGCATTGGTTTCCTTGCCCTGTGATGTTTCGACATAGACGACCTGCAATCGGTCGCGCGCCCCGACCGAGACCGGCCCATGGGCGTAGCGCGCGAGATCCAGCAGATCTTCGGCCGCGATCTGCCGGATGGTGAGCTGCGAGAGCAGCGGGTAGCCCAGTGACAGCACCGCCGGTCCCAGCTGGTATTTGCCGGTCTGGCGATCCCGCCGCAGGTAGCCGAGCGCGATCAGGGTGAAGGTCAGCCGCGAGACCGTGGGCTTTGAGAGACCAAGCCGTTGCGCGATGTCCTTGTTGCCGAGCCAGGGCTCTCCGCCGCTGAAGCAGCCCAGGATCGCCAGCCCGTTGGCGAGCGTCGACGCGAAGGACGGGTGGTCGGCCAACGCCGCCGCGTCGATCGCCGAAGGGTCGCGCTCGTCGACGGGCATTGGATCAGACACGCGAATGTCCTCCGCCATGGTCGTTGACAGACCTGCCGATCGACCATAACGATCGTCTAGACCGATATATTGAATTGAGTTCCACTATCTTGAACACATTACATCCCATCCGGCCGACCGTTCAACCGAAAACCGGCAAAGCGCCGCTCTTTTCTTTCGCCGTCGTGGCCGATACCCACGTCAACGAACGCGACGGCAGCTCCAGTTCTCCCTGTGAGACCAATGCCCTGGCGAACGACCGCGCACGGCACGTCTTCCACGACATTGCCGCCATGGATCCGGCGCCGAAGTTCGTTTTCCATCTGGGTGACATCGTCCACCCCGTCCCCTCGGTGCCGACGTTTGGCGACGCCGTGGCACGCTTCAAGGAGATCTCCTCGCCGCTGCGCGTGCCCCTGCACGTCCTGCCGGGCAATCACGACGTCGGCGACAAGAAGATCGACTGGATGCCGGCCGACCAGATCTGCGACAGCTACCTCGAGACCTATCGCAAGGCCTTCGGCCGCGACTATTACAGCTTCGACGAAGGCAATCTCCGCTTCGTGGCGATCAACTCGCTGCTGCTCAATGCCGGCCTCGAGGACGAGCGGCGCCAGCGCGAATGGCTGGAGGAGCAGATCGGCTCGGCCGAGGGCAAGCGCGTGTTCCTGTTCATGCACTATCCGCCCTATGTGCACACGCCGGACGAACGCGGCAGCTACGACAATATCGACGAACCGGCGCGTGGCTGGCTGCTGCAGCAGATCCGCCGCCCCAACGTCGAGGCGGTGTTCGCCGGCCACGTCCACAATTTCTGGTACGACCGGGTCGGCTCGGCCGATTTCTACATGCTGCCCTCGACGGCGTTCCTGCGGCACGACCTCACCGAGTTCTATCGCGTCGCACCGGCCGTCGAGTTCGGCCGCGGCGATGCCGAGAAGTTCGGCTACTTCGTGGTCGACGTCTATCCCGACGGTCACGTGGCTTACTCGGTGCGCACACACGGCCAGCAGATCAAGGCCGGCGAGGCGCCGCCCCGGCCGCAGCCCGTGCATCTCGCACATCCCAGGATGTCGACCTTCGACAAGGTCGGCGTCGAGCTCCGCCATCCTTGGGCCGAAAGCCAGCAGATCACGGCGACCGGCGGCGTGCAGGAGTTCGGCCGCAAGTGGGCACGCAACGACTACCCATTGCTGGCGCTTTGGGAGATGGGTGCCCGGCTGTCGAAGATTCCCGATATCGATCTCGCCGATGCCGCGCCCCGGGCGCGCATGGAGCTGATGGCGCGTCTCGGTCAGCAGTTCATCGTCACCAGCCTGGGCCGACTTCGCACCTCGCTCAGCCGCGAAGAAGCGGTTCGTGCCGGCGTGGCCGCCCTGGAAGTGAACGCAACGCTCGAGACGTTCGATCGGCAGCGCGAAGCCTTGCGCGCCTGGCGGGCGACGACTGGCGTGCAAGTCTTCCTGTCGAAGATCCACACCTTCGACGACTCACATTTCGACGGTAAGCATTTCAATCACTTCGTGAAGGCAGGCTTCACGCTCGCAGACCTGAACGGCGCGCGCGACGTCCTGCGCGAAGCCCTGAAATCCGGCGCAATCGACGGCGTCACCGTGCGCGTCGAGGCCGACGAGGACCTGATCGTGGCCGGATCGCGCCTCGCCACCTTCGCTGAGGAAACAGGGAGCCTGGTGCTCGCCTCCCTCAAGACCAGCGGTGCCAATCTGGCGACCGAGCGGGCGGACGATCGCGAGATGGTGGCACGCACCGCCCAGGCGATGGTGCTGTCGAAGGCTTCGGAGCGCGTGCGCTACGTCTTCGACACCTTCATGGATGTCGATCGCGGCTATTTTCCGCGTCACGCCTTCATCGACCGCCGCTTCGATCCGCGCCCGGCGGCGCGGGCCTTTGCCATCATCAACACGCTGCTGTCGTCGGCCGGACGTCTGGCGCTCAAGCCCGTCAGCGACGGCGTCGCTTTTTCCGCAAACGGCCGCCCCTTCGAGTTGCTCGATGGAGAGGCCGCCGAGATGCATGACCGCGTTCGGGCGGCCCCGACGCAGGTCGTCGTCCATGACCTGGTGACGGGGATGCGCCACCACCGGGACGAAGGCCTGGCCGCCCTGGCCCGGCAATCGACCCTTCGTCAGGTCCTGCTGCTTCAGATGCCCTGACCTTTTCACGGCCGTCGAGGAGAAGAGCCATGCCCGTTCGCTGGGGATTGCGTGTCGCCGTCGTCGCCTTTGCGGCCATCGTCATCGCCTCCACCGGCGCCTCGGCCTATCCCGACAAGCCGGTGAAGCTGCTGGTGGGCTATGCCCCCGGCGGCTCGACCGACATCGTCGCGCGGGTACTGGCACCTGTGCTCAGTGCCAAATGGGGACAGCCCGTGGTGGTCGAGAACAAGCCCGGCGCCAGCGGCATGGTCGCCGCCGAGCAGACGGCACGCGCCGTGCCCGACGGATACACCCTGCTTCTCGGCTACACGCCCGAAGTGTCGATCAACAAGCTGGTGTTCCACTCGATGCGCTACGATCCGATCGCCGACCTCACGCCGCTGATCCTGGCGGCGGCCGCGCCGCTGGTCCTGGTCTCGGGGCCGAAGCTGGCGGCGGGCGACCTGCAAACGTTGCGCGCACAGCAGCCCCCGGGCGCCAGGCTGAGTTTCGGCTCGCCCGGCATCGGCGGCCAGCAGCACATGGCGGGCGAGATGCTGGGCAAGCTCACGGGCCTGCCGCTCATGCATGTGCCCTATCGCGGCACCGCCTTGGCCGTGAACGATTTGCTGGGCGGGCAGATCGACCTGTTTTTCGCCACGACGCCGCCGCTGCTGCAGCACATCAAGTCCGGCAAGTTGAAGCCGATCCTCGTCGCCGGCGACAAGCGCGAAAAGGTCCTGCCCGACGTTCCCACCGCCGCAGAGGTCGGTTTGCCGGCGCTTCAACTTGCCAACTGGTTCGGCGTCTTCGCACCCAAGGGCTTGCCTGCATCGTTGGCGGAGAAGATCGCTGCCGACGTGATGGAGGCGCTGAAGGATCCGGCAGTCGCCGGCACTCTGGAGGATCAAGGCCTGACGCCGCAGTCGCTCAAAGGCGACACCTTCCGGAAGTTCATCGCGGCTGAGATGGTGAAGTACGAGGCGATCGTCGCCCAAACGGGCATCCGCGCCGAGCCCTGAAGCAGATGGCTCTCGTCGGATACACAATGCGCTAGGCACGGTCCTTGCTTCCCGAGGCTCCAGACACCGGAGCCTCGAATGACCAAGACCAAGACTGCCGCTCTAAATCGCCGGACGATCCTCGCCGCAGCCGGCGCCGCGACCGCAGCGCTTGCGGCTCCCCGCCTGCTGCGCGCTCAAGGCAAGGAACTCGTCGTGGGCGGCGCGGCCAGCCACAAGAATTTCGTCGAGACCGTCATCGCGCCGGCGGTCGAGAGGAAATACGGCTGCAAGATCGTCTTCGAGGGAAGCCGTTCGCTGGTCAATCTCGAGAAGATGCAGAAGAACAAGGACAAGCAGTACCTTTCGGTCGTCATGATGGACGATCCGGTCATGATCCCGGCGGTTGCCGAGGGCCTGCTCGAACCGCTGACGGTGGCCAAAGTCCCCAATCTGGCCGCCTTGAAGCCGGGGACGATCCACATGGACGGCATGTGGTGCAACTACCTGCAGCCCTGGCTCGGCATCGCCTACAATCCGCAAGTGATGAAGACGGCGCCGACGTCATGGGCGGACGCCTACGATCCCAAATACAAGGGCCGGGTCATTCTCCCCTCGCTGCAAAACACCGAAGGCCTGGCCAACCTGTTCATGGCGGCGCAACTGGCGACCGGCAAGCCGATGGCCGAGGCGCAGAAGGATATCGACGCCGCCTTCAAGAAGCTGGTCACCATCAAGCCCAACCTGCTGACGGCCTACACGCAGATGCCGCAGGCCTACAATCTCATGGAGCAGGGCGAGGGCTACATGATCTCGAGTGCGATCTCGCAAGTCGCGCTGGAACGCAAGGCCGCCGGCGCGCCCGTGGATATCGCCGTGCCCAAGGAAGGCATCTTTGCCATGCCGTCGGGCGTTGCGCTGGTCAGGGGAGCGCCGCAGCCCGAGCTCGCGGCAGGCTACATCAATGAAATGATCAGCCCCGAGGTGCAGACCAAGCTCTCGGCCGTCACCTTTTCGTTGCCGACGAACAAGGATACGCCGGTGCCGCCGGGTGCGCCGACCGGCGTCACGATACACGGCATCGACTGGAAATTCGTGGCGGACAATCGCGCCGACTGGGTGAAACGCTGGGACCGCGACATGGCCATGTAGGCCGGCCGTGGCTGCTTCGTTTCTCAATATCGCCGGCACCGAGAAGGCGTTCGGCGATAGCGTCGTGCTGGGGGGTGTCGACCTCAAGGTCGCCGCCGGCGAATTCGTTTCCCTGCTGGGCCCGTCGGGCTGCGGCAAGACAACGTTGCTGCGCATCGTGGCCGGCCTCCTCGCTGCCGACCGCGGCACCGTGCATCTCGATGGTGAGGATATCTCGGCCAAGCCGCCGCATCGCCGCGATGTCGGCGTCGTGTTCCAGAATTACGCCCTGTTCCCGCACCTCAGCGTCGCCGAGAACGTCGCTTTCGGCCTCAAGGCGCGCAAACGCCCGGCCGCCGACATAGGCCCGACAGTCGAGCGCTTCCTCCGACTCGTCCATCTCGAGGACTTCGCCGATCGGTCCATTCGCGCCCTGTCCGGCGGACAGCAGCAGCGCGTCGCCGTCGCGCGTGCCCTAGCGGTCGGCCCCAAGCTGCTGCTGCTCGACGAGCCTTTCTCCGCTCTGGATCGCAAGCTCCGGGAGTCCATGCAGATCGACCTGCGTCGCCTGTTGCGCGAACTCGGCACGACGGCCGTCTTCGTCACCCACGACCAGGACGAAGCGCTCACCATGTCGGACCGGATCGCCGTGATGAATCGCGGCGCCATCGAGCACCTCGCCACACCCGAGGAGATCTATCGCCGACCGGCTACCGCCTTCGCCCTCGAATTCGTGGGCCTGTCGTCCCGGCTGGCCGGCAAAGTCACGAGCTGCGCAGACGGTCAGTCCGTCGTCGATACCGCCTTCGGGCCCCTGCGTGCGCCTGGCAGTTTCATTCCCGGGGCGTCGGTGATGCTCGCCGTCCGCCCCGAGCGCATCACGGTCGATCCACCCGGCGGCTACGCCCTGGTTGCGCGTCTGCGCGATGCGGTCTTCCAAGGCTCGAAGATCCAGCTCCATTTCGAGACAGGCAACGACGACAGCTTGATGGTCGAAACCGTCGACTTGCCTGGAGGCGTACCGGCGCCGGGCACCGAGATGAAACTTGGCTGGGCTGTCGCCGATACGCTGATCTACCCCGCACCATGAACGCCGCATCATGAGCGACCGTTCCTTTGCGCCGTGGCGCGACCCCGTCCTCTGGCTCGCCGCGCCCGCGGTCGTCTACCTGGTGGTGGTCTATGCGTTTCCGCTGCTCCTGCTGCTGGCAAAGAGCTTCGTCGGACCGTCCGGCATCAGCGTGCAGCAGTACATCGTCTTCATGGACGATCCCTTCAACTGGCGCGTGGTCGGAAATACGCTGCGCGTGGCAGGCTGGGTCACGCTGATCTGCCTCCTGATCGGCTACCCGGCTGCCTTTGCGCTGACCTACGCCGGCACGGCCCTGCAGATCGTCATGCTGGTGTCGATCATCCTGCCGCTCTCGATCGGTGCCGTCGTGAAGGCGTTCGCCTGGCAGATCGTCCTGCGTCGCGATGGAATCGTCTCGCAGCTTCTGGTCGGTCTCGGCTTGTGGGACGAGCCGCAGCGACTGCTGTTCACCGAAACCGGACTGGTGCTGGGCGCCGCCAACATCTTCCTGCCGTTCATGATCCTGCCGATCTACTCCGTGGTGAAGTTGATCGATCCACGGCTGAGCGAGGCCGGCGCGACGCTCGGCGCCTCGCCCCTCTATCGCTTCACCCACGTAACCCTGCCGCTCTCGCTGCCCGGCGTCATCTCGGGGATCGCCTTCGTCTTCTCGATGAGCGTCTCGATGTTCGTCATTCCTTCGCTTTTGATCGGCGATCGGTTCCAGACACTGTCGACCCTGACAGGCCGCTCCTTCCTGCTGATGCGCAACGAGCAGCTTGGCTCGACCACGGCCGTCATCCTGCTGGTCCTGGCCGTCGCCATCGTCGTCGCTTCATCCTGGCTCGGCCGCCGGCTGGGAGGGCGCACATGACCGCCGTCGAACGGGCAGTCCGCCTCTTCGTCTGGTTCATCGCGGGCTTCACCGTCGTCTTTCTGATGACGCCCCTCGTCGTGACGATCGCCGTATCGTTCGGCTCCTCGACAGTGTTCACCCTGCCCCCGCCCGATTGGTCGTTCCGCTGGTACGAGCGTCTTGCCGGCATGCGCGGGCTGCTGCCCGCTCTTCTTGTCTCCCTGCAGGTCGCGGCGATCTCGACCGCCATCGCCCTGGCCCTAGGCACGCTCTGCGCCATTGCCCTGGTTCGCGGCCGCTTTCCCGGCCGCGAGTCGATTTCGACCTTCCTGGTTTCGCCCCTGATGTTGCCGGGGCTGGTCATCGGCATCGCCATGCTGCAGGGCTTCAAGGCGATGGGGCTGCGCGATGTCTATGCCAGCCTGCTGGTCGCCCATGTCGTCATTACGCTGCCCTACGTGGTGCGTACCGTCGTGAGCGCCCTGTCGCTGTTCGACTTCTCCTTGATCGACGCCGCGCGAACCTTGGGCTGCTCCTATCAGGCAGCTCTTCTGCGCGTCATGGTCCCGGCGCTGGCGCCGGCCTTTCTGACTTCCGGGATGTTTGCGTTCCTGGCCTCGATGGACAACTACCCGATCTCGATCTTCTTCACCGACGCCTGGACCAAGACCTTGCCGATCCAGATGCTGCAATATGTCGAGGAGCGCCCCGACCCGACGATCGCCGCCATCTCGGCCGGTCTGGTGTTGCTGGCCGTCGTCGCCCTGGTGATCGGCGATCGACTGGTCGGCCTGCGCAAGCTCGCGGATTTCTGACATGACCACGACACCAAATCCCTGCGACCTCCTGGTCACCGGCGATCTTGTCCTGACCCTCGATCCGCAGGGGCGTACCCTGACCGACGGCGCCCTTGCCGTCGTCGATCGCACGATCGTCGATATCGGCCCGGCCGATGAGGTATCGCCGCGCTGGGTACCGGCTTCGTCGGTCGGCGGATCCGGCAGGATCGCGATGCCGGGCCTGGTCAATATCCACAATCATACGCCGCTCATGATCACCCGCGGCATGATCGAGGATATCGGCTTTGCGCCGATGTACACGCCCGGCATCCCGCAGGGCCATTGGCTCACCGAGGAGGACGCCTACGCCCTGTCCTGCCTTGGCATGTTCGAGCTGCTGCGAGCCGGCTGCACGACCGTGGTCGACTACTATCGCTACCCTCAATCCTGCGCCCGTGCTGCCGCCGAACTCGGCGTGCGCGCCGTGATCGCTGGCCGAATCCACGATGCCGCCCCGGACGCCCTGGCGGCGGGCCGATACGAGTACAGCCGTGCCATCGGCGAGGCGAGCCTCGCGGAAAATGCCAAGCTGATCGCGGACTGGAACGGCCATGACGGTGGCCGGATCCGTTGCGACTGGGCACCACACGCCCCCGATACCTGCTCCGACGACCTGTTGCGCGAAGTCGGGAAGCTGGCGGAAACGCACGGCGGCAACGTGCACACGCATCTTTCCCAACTCCCCCTCGAAGTCGACGCCGTCCGGGCGCGCACCGGCCTGACGCCGCCGCAGCTTCTCGACAAGCTCGGCCTGCTGAACGACCGGCTGATCGCCGCGCACTGCATCCACATGGATCGGCCCGACATCGAGCTTTGCGGCAAGGCCGGAATAACCGTCGCGCACGCCCCGATCGGCAATGCCAAGGGTGGACGCATCGCGCCGATCATCGAGCTTCGCGAAGCGGGCGCCCGTATCGCCCTCTGCACGGATACCTTCTCAGGCGATCTGATCGAGGCCATGCGCTGGGCAATCGCGATGCAACGCATCAACCGCCAGGGCACCGTCCTCGATGCCCGGACCGTTCTCGACTGGGGCACACAGGAAGGCGCGACAGCGCTGGGCATGAGTGACAGGATCGGTTCGTTGGAAGTCGGCAAGCGGGCAGACATCGTTCTGCTGGACAATCGCTCGCCGTCCCTGGCACCCATGGTCGACGGCTACGGCGTGCTGGTCCACAGCGCGTCGGGTCACGATGTCGACACGGTTATTGTCGACGGTCGCGTCGTCCTGTCCGGCGGCAAACTCACTCTCGCCGATGGCGCCGCTATTGTTACGCGCGCGCAGGCCGTGGCGAGCGCCCTGTGGAAGCGGGCGGGCCGCAGCCCGCTGCAGTAGGAAAGCCGATGAAGATCCTGGTTGCCAATCCAAACACCTCGGCCGGTGTCACCGACCGGCTTGTCGCCTCCGGCCGGCTGGTCGCGAGTCCCGGCACCGAACTGCTTCCCATGACCGCGCCGCGCGGCGTGCCCTATATCGCAACGCGCGCCGAGGCGGCGATCGGCGGCGCCGTCATGCTGGAAATGCTGGCAGAAAGGCGCGGCACGTTCGACGCGGCGATCTGTGCCGCCTTCGGCGATCCGGGTCTCGGCGGGGCGCGCGAGCTCTTCGATTTCCCGGTCGTCGGCATGGCCGAGGCGGCCATGCTGGCGGCCTGCATGCTCGGCCGCTCCTTCGGCATCGTGAGCTTCTCGCGGTCGCTCGAACCATGGTTCGCCGAGATCGTGGCCTGGCATGGCCTGTCCGGTCGCTGCGCCGCCATCGCCACGCTCGATGAGGCGTTCAGATCGATCGACGAGGTTCAGGAAGAGAAGGAACAGGTGCTGATCGATCTCGCCAACCGAACCGTCGCCGATCGCGGTGCCGACGTCGTCATCCTTGCCGGCGCCCCGCTGGCGGGCCTTGCCAACAAGATCGCCGATCGCGTGCCGGTGCCCCTGGTCGACGGTATCCAGGCCGCGGTGATGATGGCCGAGGGCCTGGTACGTCTGAAGCCCCGCAAGGCGACTGCCGGAACCTACCGCCGGCCCGCGCCGAAGGAGTCCACGGGCCTCGCGCCGGCACTGGCCGACCTGATCGGGCACAAGGATGCGTGACCTCAAGGGGTACGGCCGAACCCCGCCCGACCCACAATGGCCGAACGGTGCCCGGGTCGCCGTCTCGTTCGTGATCAACTTCGAGGAAGGCGCCGAGATGTCGCTCGCCAGGGGCGACTCGCAGAACGAGAAGGTCTACGAGGTGACCGACGAGGTCGTGGGCGTACCCGACCGGTGCATGGAGTCGCACTTCGAGTACGGCACCAAGGCCGCCTGGTGGCGGATCGCCGATACGCTGGAACGGCTGGGCGTCTCGGCGACGCTCAGCACCTGCGGCCTCGCGGCCGAACTCTCGCCCTGGCTCATCCAGGACGCCGTCGCGCGCGGCCACGAGATTTCCTGTCACGGCTGGCGCTGGGAGAAGCATGCGCACATGGCGGAGGCTGACGAACGGGCGGCAATCGGCCGGACCGTCAAGGTCCTGACCGACATTGCGGGTTCGCGTCCCGTCGGGTGGCATACCCGCTCCACGCCGTCGCCCAACACGCGCCGCCTGCTCGTCGAGGAGGGAGGTTTCCTCTACGACAGCGACGACTACTCAGACGACCTGCCGTTCTTCGTGGAGGTCGGCGGCAAGCGGCATCTCGTGCTACCCTACAGCTTCGACACCAACGACATGCACTATCATCAGGGCTTCCATCGTTTCGTCTCGGCGCGCGACTTCGCCGACTACACGAACGATGCCTTCGACACGCTCTGGCAGGAAGCGGACCGTCATCCCAAGATGATGTCGATCGGCCTGCATCTGCGCATGATCGGCCGGCCGGGGCGTATCGCCGCCCTCGACCGGATCGTCTCGCACATGACGGCCAAAGGCGGCGCGTGGTTCGCCACACGCCGGCAGATCGCCGAGCACTGGCTGGCGCGCTTCTAGCCCTTCGTCTTTGGCCGCACGATCTTGATCGTCGAGGTCGAGTGGACGATCAGCCGCCCCTTCTCGTCCTTGAGATCGCCGTCGAGGAAGCCCACCGAGCCGCCCCAGCGCATGACGCGGCCTTCGGCATAGACGATCCCCGGCCCCATCGCCTCGAAGAAGCTGATCTTGAGCTCGAGCGTGGGCACCGCGACGCCGAGCTTACCCTTTGCGATGGCGGCGTTGGCCATGGCCGTGTCGACCATGCCGGTCAGGAAGCCGCCCTGGCAGATGCGGCCCTGCGAATGGCAGAAGGCCGGGACGACCTCGAAGCGAAAACGCGCATAGCCGCGCGCCGAATCGATGTCGAGCAGCTCGCCGTTCAGCGTCTTCAGGACCTCCGGTGGATTGGCACGCAGCGCCGCGAGGATCTCCGAATCGTGCACCAGATCCTTGGAGAAATGCTGGAAGTCCGGATGGGCGGACGCGGAAGGGGCCGAAGAGGGTGATGCCGTCATGAACGTCGATACCTTGCAAAGAGAGCGTAAGCAGCGGCGCCAGCCAGCACCACCACGGCGAGATAGGTGAACAGCGCCCGATAGGCGTGCTCGGGCAGCGCCGCCGAGGTGGCCCCGGCGGGAACGAAGGATTCCATGATGAAGCCGCTCACCGGCTGGGTGATGCCGACACCGACGAACACCCAGACATTGATGGAGGTGAGCGACCGGCCGCGCAGTCGATCGTCGAACAGCGACCGGCCGTGCTCGATGATGGCCGGGAAGAAGTTCGAGAACAGGCCGAAGACCAGCAGCACCGCGATCAACGCCTCGGTCGGGATGTCCGACCACGAGGCGAGCGTGGTCATGCAGGCGAGGCTGATGCCGGCGAAGCACAGCACCACCGGTCGCGGTGAGCCCAGACGCGCGGCGAGCCAGCCCGCCAGGAAGATGCCGATCGTGCCCAACGCTGCCATGGCGAACAACAGCCGCCCTGTGGCCGGCGTGCCGAGCCCGTGAATGTCGATCATATAGAGGCCGAGCCACAGGCCGCGGATCGCGAAATTGGTCGAATAGCCGATCAGCGCCGCCCCGATCAGGCCCGGCATGGCGGGGTGGCGGAAGATTTCGCCGAGACCGCGGACCACCGACATCAGTGATTCGGGCTCGCGCCGGGTCCAGGCGGAGCCCGCCGGCGCGTCGCGCACCACCAGCAGCATCAAGGCGGCCGAGACCAGCAGCCCCAGCACGGCAGCGGAAAAACCCCAGCGCCAGCCGATCCAGCCCATGATCCACACAAAAGGCTCGGTAGCGCTGAGATTGCCGACATAACCCAGCGACATCATGGTCGCCGACAAGGTCGCGAAGCGTTTCGGCGGCCACCAGCGGGCGATCAGCACGATCGCCCCCATGAACACCGCCGAGGTGCCGAGCCCCAGCACGAACATGCCGGCGGTCAGCTCCTCGAAGCTCGTGCCAAAGGCGAACAGCAGGCCGCCGGCAACACCGACGAACAGGGTCAGCGCCACGGTGAGCCGCGGTCCGTAACGGTCGAACAGGATGCCCGAGGGGATCTGCATCAGGGCGATGCCCCAGAAGAAGGCGCCGGTCACCGTGCCGAGCTGCTCGGCACTGAGGCCGATCTCGGTGCGCAAGGTGGGCCCCAGCACGCCGGTCACGGATCGCGTGAACTGGCAGAGGATGAAACAGGCGGCGGCGATGACGAACAGCCAGAGGCGGCCGCGCCGGACGGCGGGCGAATCGTAATCGACGGAAGTGGCGACGGCGGAGGTACTCACGGGGCGGCGACTATAGCGAGGCCACCCTCACCTTCTCCAGCAACTCGAGAAGCATGCGCGTTTCGGCCGTCGAAAGGCCGGAAGCGATGCGCGCTTCGTGCGCACGCACCAGCTTGGTGAAGCGCGCCAAGGCCTTGATGCCGAGCGGCGTCAAGGCGAGCGCATGCGTGCGGCCGTCGGTCGGCGAGCGACGGCGCACCAGAAGGCCGCGTTCCTGCAGGCGATCGAGGATGGGCACCAAGGTCGAGCGGTCGATGCCCAGCGCCCGCGCCACCGCCATCTGGCTCAAGCCCGCATTGCGGTCGACCAGCACCAGCAAGCCGAACTCGCCGGGCGTCACGGCCTCGCCGGCGGCAACGAAGGTGGCGGAGAAATCGGCGAAGACGGCGGACTGCGCCCGGCGCAGTGCATAGCCCAGCAATGAGGGCAGCAGGCCGCGATCGAGATCCTGGGTGGACCCGTTGGCGAGGTCTTGCGGTGTGGACTTGCGGTCGGTCTTCATTCCGAGGTCTTCTGCGGGCTTGGTGGGTGGACGCCCCATTCATCGAGTGGTAGAGGTTGATTGTTTGGGGATCAAACAAATTCTTGCGCAGCGCTTATGAGCTTCAAAGTACGCATTGCCCCGGCCGATCGCACCATCGACGTCCCGACCGGCGCCACCATCCTGGAGGCCGCGCTCGATGCCGGCATCTCCTATCCGTTCGGCTGCCAGTCCGGAAACTGCGGCGCCTGCAAGTCCCACCTGGTGAAGGGCGAGGTGACGATGGAAGGCTATTCCGAGTTCGCCCTCTCCGACGACGAGAAAGCGCGCGGCCTGATCCTGGCCTGCCGCGCCGTTCCCTGGGCGGACAGCGAAGTTGCCTGGCTCGAGGAGGACGATCTGATCGTCCATCCGCGCCGCCTGCTCGACTGCAAGGTGGTCGGCCTCGACGACGCCACGCACGATATCAAGCGCATCCGTCTCGAGATCGTGTCCGGCGGCCCGTTCGATTTCTCCGCCGGCCAGTTCGCCTCCGTCACTTTCGAGGACTGCCCGCCGCGCGACTATTCGATGGCCAACGTGCCGGGCGATCCGATCCTGGAGTTCCACGTTCGCCGCACGGCAGGCGGCGCCACTAGCACGCATGTCGGCGAGAAACTGAAGGTTGGCGATCCCGTCCGCGTCGAAGGCCCGTTCGGGCCGTCCTACCTGCGTGAGAGCCATCGCGGTCCCATCATCGCGGTGGCAGGCGGCTCGGGCATGGCGCCCATCAAGTCGGTGGTCGAGCGGGCCCTGCAGAAGGCGCTGCCGCAGCACATCTACTTCTATTTCGGGGTCCGCACCGAGCGCGACCTCTACCTGCACGACCACTTCGCGGCGCTGGCGGAGCGGCACAAGAACCTGCATTTCGTGCCGGTGCTGAGCGAAGGCGGCGCGTCGGCGCTGCGCAGCGGCCTGGTCCACGAGGCCGTCGCCGCCGACTTCGACGAGCTCGACGGCTGCAAGGCCTATCTCGCCGGCCCGCCGGTCATGGTCGAGGCGGCAAGCCGGCTGTTCGAGGAGCGCGGCATGCGACGCATCGATATTCATGCCGACGCATTCTACACCGCGGCGGAAATGGCAAGTGCCGGCAAGAAAACAGGAGCCGACCTATGACGGGCCTTCTCGAGGGACGCGCCGCCATCGTCACCGGCGGAGGGCGCGGCATCGGTCGCGCCATCGCCGAGGCCCTGGCTGCCCAGGGCGCCAATGTGATCGTAGCCGACAACGGCGCCTCCATCGCCGGTGAAGACGGCGACCCCACGGTGGCCCGCGAGGCGGCCGAGGCGATCGGCAAGAAGGCTCTCGCGTTTGGCGAAAGCGTCGCCTCACCCGGCGTCGCCAAGCAGCTCGTCGACCTCGCCGTCCGGCAGTTCGGCGGCATCGACATCGTCGTGAACAACGCCGCCATTCTGCGCGACGCCTTCGTCTTCCGCGCCTCGCCGGGCGATTGGGACGCGGTGATCCGCACCAACCTCTCGGCCGCCTTCTATCTCATCAACGCCGCCTCCGCCGTGATGCGCGACCAGGGCAAGGCCGGCCGCGGCGGCAAGGACGGCTACGACTGGGGACGCATCGTCAACATCGTCTCCTCCGCTGGCCTCTACGGCAATCTCGGCCAGGCCGCCTATGCCAGCGCCAAGGCCGGTCTGTTCGGCCTGACGCGCGTCACGGCCATGGACCTCGCCCGTGCCCAGATCACCGCCAACGCAGTGGCACCGTTTGCCGCCACGCGCGTGACCGACATCATCCAGCCGGCCAATGAGGCGCAGAAGTCCTACAAGGAACGCGCCCTGAAGATCGGCGCCCATCACGTCGCCAAACTGGTCACGGCGCTCTGCTCGCCGGCCGGCCGAAACATCACCGGCCAGCTCCTGGGTGTGCGCGGCCGCGAAGTCTTCCTGTTCGGCCAGCCGAGGCCGGTCGCCACCTTGCAAGCCGGTGCCGCTTCCGACCTCACTCCGGCCGACCTCGCACAGGATCTTTCCAGCAAGCTCGGCGGTCAGTTCACCGATCTCACCACCGACCTCGAAGCCTTCAATACCGAACCCCTGGTCTGAGGAGCGCGACCATGGCCGAGCCGATCATCGTCAAGACCGTCGAAGAGCTGAAGGATGCCCCCGAGGAATATCGCGAGGCGGTGGGCAAGCTCGTCATCAGCCACGCCATCAACGAACTCTATGGCGCACAGGTCTTCGACGAGCCGGCCATTGCCTATGCGCCGACGCCCTACGCCAAATGGCTGACCTGCCGCGTCGCCATGGAGGAGTACGGCCATCACGTGCGCTTCAAGCAGCTTGGCGTGCAGATGGGCATTCCCGAGGAGCGTATGATTCCCGGCACCGGCAAGCGCCCGCTCTCGATCTTCGAGTTCCCGCTCAAGACCTGGGAGGAGTTCGTGGCCATCAAGCTCCTGGCCGATCTCGCCGAGATCCTGCAGGTCGAGGACCTTCTGCACTGCACCTTCCATCCGCTGCGCAACCTGGCGCGCGCGACCATGCCGGAGGAACGCTTCCACGCCCAGTTCGGTGAGGATTTCACGGCCGAACTCATCAAGACCGACGAAGGCAAGGCGACTTTGCAGGCGGCGATCGACGAATACTTCCCCTACCTGCCGTCCTTCTTCGGCGGCTCGAAGTCGAGGAACAACGACGTCTATCGCAAGTGGAACATCAAGCAGCGCACCAATGACGAGATGCGCGCCGACTTCGTGAAACGGGCGACCGAAGTCGCCACCAAGTACGGCCTCACCCTGCCGGAGGCGCATCAACCGGCGTGAGACCTGTCGCCGCCCTGCCGCTGGCACCGCTCGACCGCCTGCGAGCGGAAGTCCGCAGTGCCTCTTGGTTCGCGGCTCTGGGCGAGCCGCTGATCCCGGGCGATCTCGCCGACGCCGAGGCCTATGCCACTGCCCTCGATCTCGGGCCGCTCACCGTCGAGCTGGCGCGGGACTGGCCGCAGGCCGAGGCGCTCCTCAAATCGCGTGACTGGTCGCCCGCCTGGTGGGAGCGTGAGGAAACGATGCGACGCGCCCTGCTCGGCCAGGCCGAGACCCTCCATGGCGAGCGGGCCCTGTGGACGGCGCTCACCGAGCTCACGACCGATGCCGGCGAAATGGTCCACGGCAAGGCAGCCACCGCGGCCGCCCGCATGGGCGACGCCGCCAAGGCCTCGGTCCATGTCGCGGCCGGCGCAGCATCGCAAGCCGTGTATCAACTCGCCGTCGAACGTATGGCAGGGGCGCGCCTGGCCGGCGAGAGCGCATCGCTCTTCGAAAGCAAGTTCCGTCTCTTCGCCGCCGGCCGCTGGCCGCTCGGCATCATGGGTTCTAGGCTGATCCTCTTTTGAGGGGCCGCCTTCTGGCCCCTTTCTGAGAGGATCGCCCATGAAGAGCTATGCGCCGCCGCCGCGCACGGTCGGCCACCTCGAGCGCCCCTTCGGCACTCTATATTATGAAGTATGCGGCAGCGGCCCTGCCCTCCTCTTCGCCCACGGCCTGGGCGGCAATCACCTGAGCTGGTGGCAGCAGCTGGCACACTTTGCACCGCATTACACGTGTGTTGCCTTCGCCCATCGCGGCTTCGCCCCGTCGGACGCGATCACCGACGGCCCCGACCCGGCCGACTACGCCGGCGACCTCGCCGCCCTGATCGACCACCTGGCTCTGACCGACGTACGCCTGGTCGGGCAATCGATGGGCGGCTGGACGATGCTGGAATATGCCCTGACGCACCCCGAGAAGGTGAAAGCACTGGTTCTCAGCTCGACGTCGGGCACGCTCGACCGGCGCGGCAGCGATCCGTCGGGCGGGCGCGACTACGATGCCTGGATGAAGGACGCCGAGGCGAAGGTCGTCGACGGCATGGCCAAGGGCATTCATCCCGCCGTCGGCGCCTCGGCGGCCGCACGCTGGCCGGCCCTTCACCTTCTCTACCGCAGCATCGACGAAATGGCAGGCGCCCTCGACAAGGCAAAGCTGCGCGACGGCCTGCGCCGCACGGCGACACGTACGTTCGCCGATCTCGCGGCGTTTCGCGTGCCGACCTTGCTGATCGCCGGCGGCGAGGACGTCGTCTTTCCGGCATTCCTCGCAAGCGCCATCGCGGCAAGGCTGCCCTGCGGCGAAGCCGAGATAATCTCGGACTCCGGCCACTCGCCATATTTCGAGCAGGCCGCTAGGTTCAATGAACTGGTCGACGCTTTCCTGGTGCGCCAGCGATAATCCGAAGGGGGAAGAATTGCTGCAGCTTGGTCGATTTCCGCGTGTGCGTCTTGGACATCTGCCAACTCCTCTCGAACCCATGACACGACTCAGCGACCGCCTCGGCGGCCCACGTCTCTGGATCAAGCGCGACGACTGCACCGGCCTCGCCACGGGCGGCAACAAGACCCGCAAGCTGGAGTATCTGGTGGCCGACGCCCTGAAGCAGGGCGCCGACACCTTGATCACGCTGGGCGCGCTTCAATCCAATCATGCACGACAGACCGCAGCCGCGGCCGCCAAGGCCGGCTTGAAATGCGTGCTGGTCCTCGAGGAACGGGTTTCTCAGCCGACCGAAGCCTATCGGCACAACGGCAACATCCTGTTGGACCGGCTGCTGGGCGCCACCCTCAACTACGTGCCGCGCGACACGCCGATGGCCGACGCCGGCGCACGTGCCGCCGAAGAGGTGCGCCGATCGGGCGGCAAGCCCTACCTCATCCCGGCCGGCGGCTCGAATGCCATCGGTGCGCTGGGCTATGTCGGCTGCGCCGTCGAAATGATCCAGCAGGCGGCCGATCTCGGGCTGCGCATCGATCGCGTCGTCCATGCCACCGGCAGCAGCGGCACGCAGGCCGGCCTGGTCGCCGGCTTCGACGGTGTGCGCAGCGGCGTACGTGTGCTCGGCATCACGGTTGGCCGGCCGCGCGCCGTCCAGGAGAAGAACGTCGCCGACCTGCTCGACGAGACCTGGGCGCATCTCGGCCTGAAGGGGGCGGCGCCGCGCGACAACATCGAAGTCAACGACCAGTATTTCGGCGAGGCCTACGGCGTGCCGACGTCGGCCATGAAGGAAGCGGTCCAGCTGGTGGCCGAAACCGAATCGCTGCTGCTCGATCCGGTCTATTCCGGCAAGGCCATGTCGGGGCTGATAGATCTCGTGCGCAAGGGTGCGTTCGGCAAGGACGAGAACATCGTGTTCGTGCACACCGGGGGCCAGGCTGGTCTTTTCGCCTACGAACCAGCCTTCGCCGCCTGAGGGAGGTGACTGTGTCCAGGGACAATCCGCGAATCGCCGTGCTTGGCTTCGCCATCGAGTGCAACCGGTTCGCCCCGGTCACCACGGCGCAGGATTTCGAGCACGATGCCGACATCCGCGGCAACCGCATCGTAAGCGAAGCGCGCTCGGGCAAGTCGATCACCCTGCCCGACCTGCCGGGCTTCTTCACCGAGATGGATCGCACCGGCGCCTGGACGCCGGTTCCGCTCCGGGTCGCGCTGGCCCAGCCCGGCGGCCCGGTCGAGGAGAATTTCTTCAAGGCCTATCTCGCCGAGATCGAGGCCAGTCTGGCCTCGGTCCTGCCGGTCGATGCCATCTTCGTCTCCTGCCATGGCGCCGCACTAGCCGAAGGCACCGACGATCCCGACGGCGACCTGTTCGAGTTGCTGCGCCGAGTGGCCGGACCCGATGTGCCGATCGTCTCGGTCTTCGACCTGCACGCCAACGTGTCGCGCCGCATGACCGACAATCTCGACGTGTTCGTGGGTTACCTCGAGAACCCGCATGTCGATATCTATGAGCGCGGCGTCGAGGCCGCCAAGCACATGCGCGAGCTCCTGGCCGGCACACGGACCGCGGTCGAAATGGTGAAGATCCCGCTGGTGCCGCCGCAGATCGCGCTGCTCACGGCGCGCGGCCCCTACGCCGATCTCGTCAAGTACGGCCAGACCAAGGTCGGCGGCGACATCCTGAACGTGTCGGTGATGGCGGGCTTTGCCTACAGCGACAGCCCCAAGAACGGTCTCACCGCCGTGGTGACGGCGCGCAACGCCAATCGCAAGGCGGCGGCCGATCTCGCCCTCGACATCGCCAAGCGCGGCTGGGTCACGAAGGAGCGCTTCAAGCGGGCGATGATGTCGCTGGCCGACGCCACCCAGCTCGCCGCCTCGGTCGGCCGTGACCGACGCCGCAAGGCCATCGTCCTGGCCGACGTCGCCGACAATCCCGGCGGCGGCGGCCGGGGCAACACGACCTACCTGCTGCGCGCCCTGAAGGCTGCCCGAGCGCAAGGTGTCATTCTCGGCGTCTTCAACGATGGAGCGCTCGCCGCCAAGGCGCACGAGCTGGGCGAAGGGGCGATCTTCACCGCCTCGTTCAACAGCGAAGAACACCAGGAATTCTCGCTGCCCTTCGACTGCGAGGCGAAGGTCGTCAAGCTGTCCGACGGCAAGTTCGTCGGCCGCCGCGGCGTGCTGAAGAACGTCTCGGCCGATATGGGCCCCTCCGCCCTGCTCGATCTCGGCGGCATCCAGGTGGTCGTCATCACCATCCGCTGCCAGTGCATGGACCCGCGCCAGTTCGAGATCTTCGACCTCGACATCGCCCAGGCGCGGATCGTGGTCGTGAAGAGCCGCGGCCACTTCCGCGGCGGCTTCGACGAATTCTTCAAGCCCGAGCAAATCTACGAGGTCGACTGCCCAGGACTCACCTCGCCTGTGCTGGCGAACTTCACCTGGACCAAGCTGCCGCGGCCGGTCTATCCGCTCGACGAAGAAACGACCTGGAGCCCGCCCGAGCTGGGTTGACGGACGCCACGCCGAGAGGAGATCCCGACGGGCGTCCGATCGCCTCTCAGCGGCCGAGCCGCGCCAGGGCTCCGGATTGCAGTTGCTCTCGAAGCTTGAACTTCTGCACCTTGCCGGAACCCGTGAGCGGAAATTCCGAGCAGATGAACCACTCGGTCGGCATCTTGAAGGGCGCGAGCGAGGCCCGACAATGCGCCTGCAGCTCCTGCACGGCCGGCGGCGATGTCGGATCGGCGGCGCGAACCGCCGCGCCAACAATCTCTCCCCAATGGGCGTCGGGAACGCCGAATACGGCAACATCGGCCACTGCGGCATGGGCGAACAGAACGGCTTCGATCTCGCGCGGATAGATATTCTCGCCTCCGCGGATGATCATATCGCGCAGCCGACCGGTGATCTGCACGTATCCGCGCGAATCCATAGTGCCGAGGTCGCCGGTACGCACCCAGCCCTCCGCTTCGATGGTTTCGGCCGTTGCTTTCGGCATGTCGAAGTAGCCGATCATGCTCTGGTAACCGCGTGCCTGTATCTCGCCCTCGGCACCGCAGGGCAGCGTCTCGCCGCTGTTCGGGTCGACGACCCTGACCTCGACCTGCCAGAGCGGGCGGCCTGAACTGTTCGCCTTGTCCTCGAGCCTGTCGTCCGGCGACGTCTGGCACACGATCGGGCTGAGTTCGGTCTGGCCATAGACAGGCGTGAGGTCGCAGCCGAGACCTTCCTCGACACGCCGCAGCAGTTCCACCGGAACCGGCGCTCCCCCGCACAGGGCCGTACGCAACGACGACAGGTCGTGAGGGCTCTTGCGTTGCTGCTCCAGCAAGGCGATCAGCATCGTGGGCACGCCGAGGATGAGATCACCGCGCTCCCGTTCGATGGCAGCCAGCACGAGCTCAGGATCAAACAGCAACGGCAGCACATAAGTCGAGCGCGTCGTCACGCATCCGAGCACACTCATGGCCGATCCCGCGGTATGAAACAGCGGCAGCGGACTGACGAAGACACCGTGATCCAAACCGGCGCGCGCAGCGACATAGCTGGCATTCGTCACCAGCCCGCGATGGTGCAGCAGGGCTCCTTTCGGCTCGCCCGTCGTACCGGACGTGTATTGCACCTGGGCAGGATCGCCTGGATAGACGGCCGGCAAGATGCCGGTGCGGACCTTGGCCCGCACCGTGGCCTGCCAATCGGCAATGCAGAACGTTCCACGGACCTCGTTGGCGACCTCGCGGACAATTGCGGCCATGTCCGTGCCACGGAACTGGTCGGCATGAATCAATCCGACGGCCTGCGATTGACGCAGCACATAGCGCAGTTCACCGGCGCGCAGTGCCGGGTTGGCCGTGACGAGCACAAGGCCCGCCAAGGCCGCGCCGTACTGCACGACGACCCACTCCGGCACATTCGGTGCCCAGATGCAGATCCGTTCTCCCGGAGAGTAGCTCTCGAGCAGCCAATGCGCGCAGTTTTCGGCCTCGGTGAGCAGCTCGGCATAGGTCCAGCGCCGGTCCGTCGCCGCAGCGCCGACCAGCGAGGCCATCCCCTGCGGGACCACCTCGACAATGGCAACGCGGTCTGGCCTATCGGCGGCGGCCTCGCGTAGCGCGTCGCCGGCCGTCAGCTCAAGGACCGGCCGCGAGGTGTCGGCGGGCCAGTAGGAAAGCGCCACGATCACGCCTCCGGAATCGGACCGCCACCGTTCGGCATGGGCCGACCGGAGTCGCGCCATTCGACGGCCGCGTGGAATCCGCGTTGTTCCGCGAACTCCTTGAACCAGCGCCCCTCGGCCGAGTGGCGCGTGATGCCGTCGAACAGTGTCGCCAGCGTTTGCGTCGACCGCAGCCCCATATTGTCGAGGGCCTGGTTGACCATCAATTTCTGCATCGCCAGGTGATTGGTAGGCACCGACGCGATGCGGTCGGCGAGCGCTTCGACCCGCGCATCGAGCTGATCGGCCGGCACGGCTTCGAGCACCAGCCCCCATTCGGCCGCGGTACGGCCGTCGATCTTGTCACCGGTCAACAGCATGCGCTTGGCGCGCTCGACGCCGAGGCGATAGACCCACATTGCCGTTGTCGGGCAGCCCCAGATACGCGCCGGCATGTAGCCGATCTTGGCGTCCTCGGCCATGACGACCAGATCGCAGCTCAGCGCGATGTCGCTGCCGCCGGCGACGGCATAACCGTGGATCTTGCAGATCGACGGCGTCAGGGAGCGAAACAGCGAGAAGAAATCCTCGGTGTTGCGGCTCATCCCCCGAAAGTCGCGAACCGCATCCCATGAAGGACCGACCTGATTCCACTCGCTGTTACCCTCCTCGGCAAACTTCTTTAGGTCATAGCCTGCACAGAAAGCAGGACCGTCGCCGGCAAGGATGATGACATGCACGTTCGGATCGGCGTCGGCGCGCTCGACCGCCGCGCGAATCTCGCGGGGCATGCGATCGTCGATGGCATTGAGGCGATCGGGTCGCGCAAGCGTGATGTAGGCTTTGCGATCGCGCGATTCGTAGCGAAGCGTCTGAAAGTCAGTCATTGATGGCCTTTCCGGTTTTGGACGTGGTCGACGAAATCCGGGCTGCCGACTTCTGATCGAACAGAAAGCGGACGACCCTGACCCATTCTTCGAGCAGACGGTTGCGATGCGCGCGATTGCTGCGCAGCACGCCAGCCAGAGCGAGACCGCGCACGAACTCGATCGTCAGAGCCGCGGCGGTCGCGTAAGCAGGGTGCTCGCGCAGCGATCCGAAGAGATCGCCGACGACGCGTTCGAGATCGCGACGGGCGCGACTTTCAACGGCGCGAAGGCCCGCGCGCAACTGCTGATCGGTTCGGGCCACCGCCCACAGTTCCAGTTCGGCCAGATAGGCCGGCTGGGCGAAGGCATCGGCCAGGGCGCGGGTCGCGCGATCGATCGGATCGACGATGTCGGTATGAGCCGCCAGCGCGTCGCGCGCAGCGCCCTCGTTGCGACGCACGAGCTCGTCGACCGTCGCCGCCAGCAACTCTGCGTGCGTCGGGAAATGGTGAAGCAACGCTCCACGGCTCACGCCTGCGCGGTTCTGTACGGCGACCGTCGTTGTCGCAGCAGTCCCCGCTTCCACAAGCGAAGCAACTGCCGCATCGAGAATTCGCCGATGCGTCGCCTCGTGCTGGGAAGCTCGAAGGGAAAGACCGGACCTCGCCTTTGCCGCCATGCGCCGTGGCCTTCGTAGTTTACAGTCACATCTGACTGTCAAAAGAGCATCAAACAGTCAGATCTGACTGTCAAGCAGTGTCTGGCATCAGGCTCGCTGGCGCCGCTCTCGAGCGCTCGACGACAAAACGACCCGAAGCCCGCCTGCGGCAGGCTGGCGCGCCCGGCGCGAAAAGACGTTGAAGAACAAAGTGTGCTCCCCCAGATCCTTGATCAGGATCAAGGCGGAGGCAGGGCCGTCGCTCTTTGATGCCCGCGACGGACGCGTCGGACGGCACATCCCGGCTGATCGGCTGTCGCCGTCACGGATCCTTCAAGAAAGGGAGCACGCAATGACCACGATGACGTCTCCTACCACCACGACGCCTTCGATTTCCGATGCGGCGATGGCGTCGACGACAGATGCCCTGCAGTCGTTGATGTCGACCTATGGCGACTGCCGGCAGGAGATCGCACATTTTGTCGATCTTCGTCTTGCCCACAACCTGGATAGCTGGACCGCCCTGACGACCGCGCGGGACGTCACCGGCATCATGAGGGCCCAGCAGGAATGGGGCATGCAGACCGCCGCCGACTATTTCAACGGCACGGCGCGTTTCGCTCAACTGTTCACCAGCCTGACGCTGGCGGGGGTCTCGCCCGGTACCCAGCACAGCATCCGACACATCGTCTGAAGGGCGTGCGGCCGATCTTAGTCGGCCGGCACCCGCTCACCGATCGGGCAGTGGGATGAATTCGTCGTCGCCCGGCACCTTGCCCAGCCGCTGGTCGCGCCAATCGGCCTTGGCCTTTTCGATGCGCTCCTTGCTGGAGGAAACGAAGTTCCACCAGATGTGCCGCGGCCCGTCCATGGTTGCGCCGCCCAGCAGCATGGCCTTGGCGCCGTCGGCACCGGCAATCGCCTCCGCCGCCTGGCCCGGGGCCAGCACGGCGAGGTCGCCCACGACGAGTTGGCGGTCACCGATCGTGAAGGCACCGTCGGCAATGTAGATCGCACGCTCCTGATGCTCCGGCGGAATCGCGAGCTTGGCGCCGGCCGGCGCCTCGACGCCGACATAGAAGATTGGCGAGAAATGTGTGGTGGGCGCCGTGCGACCGCCATAGGTGCCGACGATCAGGCGCAATGCCGTACCGCCCTCCTGCCAGGCCGGCAGACGCGCCGCCTCGACATGCTCGAAGGACGGCGCCGTCTCCTCGTGCGATTTCGGCAATGCCACCCAGGTCTGGACGCCATGCATGCGAAAGCCGGTGGCGCGCATCTCGGGCTCGGTCCGCTCGCTATGGACGATGCCGCTGCCGGCCGTCATCCAGTTGACGTCACCCGGCCGGATCGCCTGCGCATAGCCCAGACTGTCGCGATGGAAGATCCCGCCCTCGAACAGATAGGTGACGGTGGCGAGCCCGATATGGGGATGCGGCCGGACTTCCATACCACCCCCGGGGGGAACGTCCATCGGGCCGAAATGGTCCAGGAAGATGAACGGCCCGACCATCCGCCGCTTGACGCTGGGCAGCACGCGGCGCACCGCAAAGCCGCCCCCGAGATCATGCGCCCGCCCCTGGATCAGGAGTTCAATCGGATCGGCCATCTCTTCCTCCAAATTCGTGCGGCTGCTTGGCCGGTTATGGCGGAAGATGCCCGGCGGTCAATCCCAGTGAAACGGGCCAGAAGATCGCGCAGGCATTGTGCTTGTTTTCGCAATGTCACAGCGGCCACAAGGTTACCCCCTGTGACGTTTAACCCGCAGACCGGGCGACAAAAGGAAAAAATCCTTACGTAACAAACCTTTAATGGCCATTTCACGGGTGTTGCATTTTTGCAACTTTTTGTGGACTTGTGGATTTTCCGTGGCCAGTATCGCCGGCGAGCGGGGCGCGCGGGGGCGTCGGCTTCGGGGGAAGCCGGCGGATCGCTGATCAGCCTCACCTGTCAATGAGTAGCGTTCCAATGGAACGGGAGAGGCTAATGGCGTTCACGATGACGCGTCAAAAACGCGCCAACCGCTGGCGTACCGTTCAAAATCTTCTCACAGCGTCCCTTGCAGTCTCGGCCCTCGGTGGGCTTTGCGCCGCCGGCGCGATGGCCCAGGTAAAAGCCCCCCAGAAGAAGCAGCTCAAGCCCGCGGTTTCTCGCACCGCTCCCCCGGAGTCCAACGAAGACGTCCAGCCCTTCTCGGTCGCGGCCGACGGCTCGGTGACGCAGCAGCTCCTGGCTCTCCAGATCGATCCGGCCGACGCCGAGGCCGCCGGCACCGCCGTCGGCAAGGCGCTGAGCAAGCCCGAAGTGAAGGCCGCCTCCTCCGGCCGCGCCGTGCTCGAATCGCAGGGCCCCGGCCAGCCCAAGCGGCTGGTTTCCCTGCAGCTCTATTCCAACACCTCGCTTGCCGTCGAACTGGCCCGCGGCACGGATGGCAGCTTCGGCTACAAGCTCGCGCCCAACGCTACGCACGACGACGACGAACGGGTTTCCACCGTGCCCACCACATCGGCTGCCGCGGTGCCGACCACCGGCCCTGGCGCCCGCTCGCTGGTGTCCGATTCGGTCAAGACGGTGAAGGCGAGCCCGGCGACCCTGGCCGGAGTCCTTGCCCCGTCCGGCGCCAACCCGACGTCGGTCAAGGAACTCACCCAGGCCCTCGCCGGCTTCACGCAGGCCTCGGCCCGCATCGACATCGTGCAGGGCCGCACCGTCGATGGTACGCCGCGCGTGCTGGCTGCCAGTCTGGGCGACGGCAAGGTCCGCCAGGCCTTCTGGTGGTTCGCGCCCCCCAATCAGCCCGAAGGATGGTTCGACGATCAGGGGCGGCGGCTCGGCGGGACGGCGCTTGCCGATCCGCGGCCGGGTGCACGCATGTCCTCGCCGTTCGGTACCCGCTACTACTACGGCCGCAAGAGCGGCGGCGGCTTCCACAACGGCATCGACTACGAAGGCAAGGTCGGCGAGCCGATCTATGCGGCGGCCGACGGCGTCATCAATCACCAGGGCTGGTACTTCAATTATGGCCGAACGGTAAAAATCAGCCACGCCGAGAGCTTCGAGACGCTCTATGCCCACATGTCGCGCTTCGCCGACGGCATGGGTCCGGGCACCCGCGTCCGCAAGGGTGATCTCATCGGCTATGTCGGCTCGACAGGCCGCTCGACCGGCCCGCATCTGCATTTTTCGGTCATCGTGAGCGGTCAGTTCGTCAATCCGCAGCCCTTCGTTTCCGAGAATGGCGGCTACGGCAACCTGACCGGCGAGGCCCTGGTGTCCTACCGCCAGTGGCAGGGCGAGCTGAAGCGCGCCACCGACAAGAACCGCAGCCGCGGTGGCTGGTTCGGCCGCAGTGACAGCGACGCCTGGTCGACCAATCCCTTCTCGTCCAGCGGCGCAGATCGCCTCTGAGGCCCCTTCTGCCTCCCCGCAATCGCAAGCGCGCCGCCGTTGCGCGCCTGCCACGGTTCGCCTAGGAATTGCACATCGTCCCTGAACGGTCGGCAACACGGCCGGCAGGGCGTTTGAGGCAACCACGAGGGAACGACAAAAATGTTGAAGAAGTACATGGCCGCCGGCGCGATCGTCGCCGGGCTGGTGGGTGTCGCCGGAACGGCGCAAGCCGGCAAGGATCTCGATGCCGTCAAGGCGCGCGGCCAGCTGATCTGTGGCGTGAGCACCGGCGTCGCGGGCTTCGCGTCGGCCGACAGCCAGGGCAAGTGGACCGGCATCGATGTCGATGTCTGCCGCGCCGTCTCCGCCGCGCTGTTCGGCGATTCGGAAAAGGTGAAGTACGTGCCGACCACGGCCCAGCAGCGTTTCACAGCGCTGCAGTCGGGTGAGGTCGATCTGCTGGCGCGCACGACCACCTATACGCTGACCCGCGATACCGCGCTCGGCTTCGACTTCACCGGCGTCAACTACTATGACGGCCAGGGCTTCATGGTGAACAAGAAGCTCGGCGTGAAGAGTGCCAAGGAGCTGAACGGCGCGACCGTCTGCGTGCAGCCCGGCACGACGACCGAGCTTAACCTCGCCGACTACTTCCGCACCAACAAGATGACCTTCAAGCCGGTCGTCATCGAAAAGATCGAAGAAGTCCGCGCCGCGTTCTTCGCCGGCCGCTGCGACGTGTTCACCACCGACGCGTCGGGCCTCTACGCCACCCGCGCCGCCAACGCACCCAACCCGGACGACTATGTCATCCTGCCAGAGATCATCTCCAAGGAGCCGCTGGGTCCCGTGGTGCGCCACGGCGACAACCAGTTCGCCGATGTCGTGCGCTGGGCGCTCTACGCCATGATCGAGGCCGAGGAGTACGGCATCACCTCCAAGAACGTCGACGAGATGCTGAAGTCCGACAATCCCTCGATCAAGCGCATCCTCGGCGTCACCCCCGGCATGGGCAAGGCCCTCGGGGTCGACGAGAAGTGGGTCTACAACATCGTCAAGCAGGTCGGGAACTACGGCGAGAGCTTCGAGCGCAACGTCGGCATGGGCTCGCCCCTCAAGATCGCCCGCGGCCAGAACGCGCTCTGGACCCAGGGTGGCCTGCAATACGCCCCGCCGATTCGCTAACGTCCGGCGACACTCCTGCAACGAACCGCCGCCCCTTCGGGCGGCGGTTTTTGTTTGGCCTGGGCAATTGGCCGGCGCACAATCCGCGCGTGAGGCTGGGGAGCCTCGTTCAGGTGGGTGATGCGTAAACTGGTTCTGTCGGCAGCCCTGGGGCTGTTGGCCGTTGCGTTCGTCGTGCGTCCGGCTCTGGCCGGCAAGGATCTCGACAATGTCCGCATGAGGGGGGTGCTGGCCTGCGGTCTGGGGACCGGCCTGCCCGGCTTCGAGTTTCTCGACAAGCAGGGCAGCTGGCATGGGCTTGGCGTCGATGTCTGCCGCGCCGGCGCCGTCGCGCTGTTCGGGGACATTTCCAAGGTGAAGTACGTTCCGACCAATGCGCAGCATCGCTTCACGGCATTGCAGGCGGGTGAAGTCGACCTGCTGCTGGGGAATGCCACCCACACCCTGACCCGCGATACGGCGCTCGGCTTCGATTTCACCGGCATCTACTACTTCGGCGGCCAGGCCTTCATGGTTCCCCGGAAGCTCGGCGTGAAGAGTGCCCTCGAACTCGGCGGCGCATCGATCTGCGTCACCGCCGGCACGACCACCGAGCTCGTCCTCGCCGACTACTTCCGCCTCCACAAGATGAGCTTCAAGCCGGTCGTCATCGAGAAGGTCGAGGAAGTGCGCGGGGCCTTCTTTGCCGGCCGCTGCGACGTCTATACCGCCGACCTCTCGGCTCTCGCCGCCACCCGTGCGACCGGCACCACGACGTCGGACGACTACGTCATCCTGCCCGAGATCATCTCCAAGGACCCGCTGAGCGCCATGGTGCGCCATGGCGACAATCAGTTCGCCGACATCATGCGCTGGGCGCTCTATGCGATGGTCGAAGCCGAAGAGTACGGCGTCTCCTCACAGAACGTCGATGACATGCTGAAATCCGACAATCCGGCGATCAGACGGCTGCTCGGCGTCACGCCGGGCATGGGCAAGGCGCTCGGGATCGACGACAAATGGGCCTACAACATCATCAAGCAGGTCGGTAACTACGGCGAAAGCTTCGAGCGCAACCTCGGGACCGGCTCGCCCCTGCGGCTGGCGCGTGGCCAGAATGCCCTCTGGACCCAAGGCGGCCTGCAGTACGCTCCGCCGATTCGCTGACGAAGCCGTCACGCCCTCCCCGTACGTCGCCCCGACAACTTCAGCCCGACAACTTCAGGATGAATCGCCGCCGCAAAAGGAGCGGCGGTTTTCATTTGGCCTATTGCTTGCAAGCGTGCCGGGGCGGAGACTGGCCATAAGGGAAAGGCATAAGGGGGGTAAGCTCAATGCAGGCTAAATTCGTCGTGGCTGTTGCTGCCCTTGCGGCGACCGTACTGGGGACCGCCGGTCCTGCACTGGCCGGCAAGGATCTCGACGCCGTCAGGTCGCGCGGCATGGTGAATTGCGGCGTCGGCACGGGAACGGCCGGCTACATGATCGCCGACAGCCAAGGCAAATGGCGCGGCCTGTCGGTCGATGTCTGCCGCGCGGTCGCCACCGCCATCTTCGGCGACTCCGAAAAGGTGCGCTACATCCCCCTCACCTCGCAGCAGCGTTTCACGGCGCTGCAGTCGAGTGAGGTCGACATGACCATGGGCAACGCCACCTACACCCTGACTCGCGATACCGCCCTCGGGTTCGATTTCACCGGCGTCTACTATTACGACGGTCAGGGTTTCCTGGTCCCCAAGAAGCTCGGCGTGAAGAGCGCCAAGGAATTGAACGGCGCGACCATCTGCGTCGCGCCCGGCACGACGACTGAGCTAAATCTCGCCGACTACTTCCGCACCAACAAGATGACCTTCAAGCCGGTCGTCATCGAGAAGGTCGACGAGATCCGGTCGGCTTTCTTCTCCGGCCGCTGCGACGTCTACACAACGGATGCATCGAGCCTCGCGGCCACTCGGGCCGCCAACGTGCCGCCGCCCCAGACCATCGACGACTACATGATCCTGCCGGAGATCATCTCCAAGGAGCCGCTGGGTCCCGTGGTGCGTCATGGGGATAATCAATTCGCCGATATCGTGCGCTGGTCGCTCTACGCCATGATCGAGGCCGAGGAGTACGGCATCACCTCCAAGAACGTCGACGAGATGCTGAAATCCGACAACCCCTCGATCAAGCGCATCCTCGGCGTCACCCCCGGCATGGGCAAGGCGCTGGGGGTCGACGAGAAGTGGGTCTACAACATCGTCAAGCAGGTCGGGAATTACGGCGAGAGCTTCGACCGCAATGTCGGCATGGGCTCGCCGCTCAAGATCGAGCGCGGCCAGAACGCGCTCTGGACCCAGGGTGGCCTGCAATACGCCCCGCCGATCCGCTGACGGGTCCGATATGAGACCGAATGGCCTCGATTTGTCCCGTTGCAAGCGGGTAATTCCTTCTTACACTGGGGCCAAATCGTGGCGACATCGCCGAACGGCGCGGGCCAACCGCGGCAAGCAGGGGGAATAGCGTATGGCAGTCGAGACACTCGGCTCTGCGCCACGAAAAGCGAAAGTGGCGCCCTGGAACGATCCGGTCATTCGCGGCTGGGTTTTTCAGATCGTCGTCGTCGGTCTCGTCGGGCTCCTGGCCTGGTATCTCGTCAGCAACACCATGGAGAACCTCGCGCGCCAGAAGATCGCGAGCGGGTTCCACTACCTCGAACGTGAAGCCGGTTTCGAGATCGGCGACACGATGATCGAGTATTCGCCGGCCAGCACTTATGCACGGGCAATCTGGGTCGGCATTCTGAATACACTGCGTGTCGCGGTCCTCGGAATTATCCTGGCAACCGTCCTCGGCACCGTGATCGGCGTCGGCCGGCTTTCGCCCAACTGGCTGCTCAGCCGGATCTGCGAATGGTACGTCGAGGCCTTCCGCAACGTGCCGCTGCTGCTCTGGCTGTTCCTTTTCTACAAGCTGATCAGCGAGGCCTTCCCCGGTCCGCGCCAGGCGATCTCGATGTTGTGGAGCTCCGTGTTCCTCAGCAATCGCGGCGTCTATTTCCCCGTGCCCATGGCCGATCCGATCCATGCCTGGATGGGGATCGCCTTCCTGGTCGGAATCGCTGGCGCCTTCTTCATCAATCGCTGGGCCAAGCAACGCCAAGCCAGGACGGGCCAGCCCTTCCCGACCCTATCGGCCGGCCTCGGCGTCATCATTGGCCTGCCTTTCGTGGTTTGGCTGGCCGGCGGCGCACCGAGTCAGATGAGCTGGCCCGAACTCAAGGGTTTCAACTTCGTCGGTGGCACCGTCATTCAGCCGGAATTCACCGCCCTGCTGGTCGGCCTCGTGCTCTACACCTCGGCCTTCGTCGCCGAGATCGTCCGCTCGGGCATCCTCGCCCTGCACAAGGGCCAGAGCGAGGCCGCGGCGGCGCTCGGCCTGTCGCGCGGCCAGTCGATGCGGCTGGTGCTGCTGCCGCAGGCCCTGCGCGTCATCGTCCCGCCGATGACCAGCCAGTATCTCAACATCACCAAGAACAGCTCGCTGGCCATCGCCATCGGCTATCCCGATCTGGTCGCCTCGGTGAACGTCACGATCAATCAGACCGGCCAGGCGATCGAGAACATCCTGATCATCATGGCCGCCTATCTCTCGGTCAGCCTGTCGATCTCGGCCTTCATGAACTGGTACAATAAACGTATCGCCCTGAGGGAGCGCTGAGCATGACCGACATGCCGGTTGGCGAACGCCAACAAGTCGCGCCGCCCTCGGACACCACCGGCATCCTGGGCTGGGCGCGCAAGAACCTGTTTTCGAGCTGGGGCAACGGCCTCACTACGATCGTCTTGGTCGTTGCCATGGTCTGGATCCTCTCCGGGTTCCTGGAGTGGGCGCTCTTCACCGCCAATTTCACGGCCACGACCGGCAGCGAATGCCGCGGCGGCGGCGCCTGCTGGGCCCTGATCCGCGAGAAGTTCCGCTACATCTTCTTCGGCTCCTTCCCCTACGAACAACACTGGCGACCCCTGTTCGCCGTCATCTCCATGCTGGCGATGCTGGTGCTGAGTGCCGACCGGCGCATGTGGAACTGGCGCTTGCTGGTGATCTGGGGCGTCGGCTCTTTCATCACCTTCCTGCTGATGTTCGGCCAGCTCCACATTCCGCTGAGCCTCATGCTGTTCGTGGCTCTGGCCGGCGGCACGATCGGTCTGGCGATGCGCAGCGCAGTCGCCGACCCTATCGAGCGGAGCGCCTACTACGCCTTGATCGTGATCGGTCTGGTCGGTCTGGGGCTGCGCTTCTCCGGCGTGCTCCCGTCTTGGAGCCTCGCCATCGCGCCGTTGAGCTATGTCGAAACCAGCCTGTGGGGTGGCCTGCCCGTCACCTTGATCCTGGCGACCTACGGTCTGCTCTTCGCCTTCCCCTACGGCATCTTGCTGGCGCTGGGCCGGCGGTCCAACCTGCCGCTGGTCAAGGGCCTGTGCGTGGGCTTCATCGAACTGATTCGCGGCGTGCCGTTGATCAGCCTGCTGATCATGGCGTCGGTGATGCTGCCGCTGTTCCTGCCCTCGGGCACGACCATCGACAAATTCCTGCGCGCCCAGGTCGCCGTCATCCTGTTCGCCGGCGCCTACATCGCCGAGGTCATTCGCGGCGGCCTGCAGTCCCTGCCTAAGGGCCAGTTCGAGGCCGCCGACGCCATGGGGCTCAACTATCCGCAGAAGACCCTGCTGATCATCCTGCCGCAGGCGTTGCGGGTGGTGATCCCGCCTTTGATCAACACCTTCATCGGCTTCTTCAAGGATACCTCGCTGGTGCTGATCATCGGCATCTTCGACTTCCTCAACACCGCCAACCAGGCGCTGGTCGATCCCAACTGGGCCGGCTTCCCGGGCGAGGTCTACCTCTTCGCCGCCTTCGTCTATTTCATCTTCTGTTTCTCGATGTCGCGATACAGCAAGTATCTCGAGGTCGAGCTCAATAAAGGAATGCGCCGCTAGGCGCTGTCAGGGAGCACTACATGGCCGCAACAGCCGCACGTGATCTGTCGTCAGTGTCCTCGGTCATCCAGCTCAAGGGCGTGAACAAGTGGTTCGGGCAGTTCCACGTCCTCTCCGACATCAATCTCGACGTGAAGGAAGGCGAGAAGATCGTCATCTGCGGGCCGTCGGGCTCGGGCAAGTCGACCCTGATCCGATGCATCAACCGCCTGGAAGAGCATCAGCAGGGTGACATCGTCGTGCACGGCGTCACGCTCTCGATCGATGTGAAGAATATCGAGGCGATCCGCCGCGAAGTCGGCATGGTCTTCCAGTCGTTCAACCTCTTCCCCCACCTCACGATTCTCGAGAACCTGACCCTGGCGCCGATCTGGGTGAAGAAGATGCCCAAGAAGGACGCCGAGGAAATCGCGATGGGGCTGCTGAAGCGCGTGCGCATCCCCGAGCAGGCGCTGAAGTATCCCGGCCAGCTCTCGGGCGGCCAGCAACAGCGCGTCGCCATTGCCCGGGCGCTCTGTATGCGGCCCAAGATCATGCTGTTCGACGAGCCGACCTCCGCGCTCGACCCCGAAATGGTCAAGGAAGTGCTCGACGTCATGATCGAGCTGGCGCGCGAGGGCATGACCATGCTCTGCGTCACCCACGAGATGGGCTTTGCCCGGGCCGTCGCCGACCGCGTGATCTTCATGGACCGCGGCGAGATCGTGGAACAGAACGAACCGCAGGAGTTCTTCGCCAATCCGCGTAACGAGCGCACCAAGCTCTTCCTCGGCCAGATCCTGCATCACTGAGGCCCGGCGCCGCCTTGGCGCCGCCCCGATCGGTTGCTAGGAAGACGGCCTCATGAAGCTCCTCGTCACGGGCGGCGCCGGCTTCATCGGCTCCGCCGTCGTCCGCCACATCATCCGCACCACCGACTGGTCGGTCGCCAACGTCGACAGGCTCACCTACGCGGGCAATCTCGAATCGCTTGCAGAGGCGCTGTCGAGCAACCGGCATCGCCATTACAAGACCGACATCCGCGACCGCCCTTCGCTCGACGCGATCTTTGCCGAGGTCCGCCCCGACGCCGTGCTGCATCTGGCGGCGGAAAGCCATGTCGACCGCTCGATCGACGGCGCCGCGCCCTTCATCGAGACCAATGTCGGCGGCACCTATGTGCTGCTGGAGGCCGCACTCGCCTACTGGCGCACGCTCGACGAGACCGCCCGTGCCCGCTTCCGCTTTCAGCACATTTCGACGGACGAAGTGTTCGGCTCGCTGGGCCCGACGGGGCGCTTCACGGAAGCCACCCCCTACGCGCCCAACTCGCCCTACTCCGCGAGCAAGGCGGCGTCCGACCATCTCGTGCGGGCCTGGCATCACACTTACGGGCTGCCAACGCTCGCCACCAACTGCTCGAACAATTACGGGCCGTATCATTTCCCCGAGAAGCTGATCCCTCTGGTCATCATCCGTGCCCTGCGCGGCGAAAGCCTGCCGGTCTACGGCCAGGGCGAGAACGTGCGCGATTGGCTGCATGTCGAGGATCATGCCGAGGCGTTGACCCTGGTCCTGCGCAAGGGCCGACCGGGCGAGACCTACAATGTCGGCGGCGACAGCGAACGGCGAAACATCGATGTCGTCCGCGGCATCTGCCGGCTGCTCGACGAGATGCTGCCCAACAACGCCAACCGCCCGCACGAACGGCTGATCCAGTTCGTGACCGACCGGCCCGGCCATGATGCCCGCTATGCCATCGACGCCAGCAAGATCAGAGACGAGTTGGGATGGCGGCCGCGCCACGACTTCGACGCCGGATTGCGCGACACGGTGCGCTGGTTCCTGGAGAATCGCGGCTGGTGGGAACGGGTCATGAGCGGCGCCTATCGCGGCGAAAGGCTCGGCCTGACCGGCTAGTGGCTCGTCGCTGCGACGTTGAGCGATTGGCTTTCGCTGCGAGCGCACCACTGACAGAAAACACAGACATCATCGGATCGCGGGCCTCCAGGCCCGCTTCACGCTCATGCGCGATGGTGAAAAGCATGAGCGGATCTGGAGATCTGCGGTCCCGCGAGCCGCATGGCGGTGTTCTGCCGCCACCGACGTCATTGTGGCGGAACTGAGAAGCCGACATTACCGCCGCAACCGGCCGGCGAAGGGCGAGTTGTCTCCCTGACAGCGAAGGAGACCGCCATGAGACCTGTTCTCGGTATGATTGCGGCGACGGCATTGGCCGCTTCCGTCGCAGCCTGCGCAAGCGATCCCTACTACGCGCGCAGCAACTACAACCACGGCTACTATGCGTCGGACGGTTACTACTACCAGCGCTCGCCGGCGCCGTATCAGCAGACCTACTACAACTACACTTACCCGCAGCGGAACGGCTACAGTTCCTACTGGGACTATCAACGCAACTACAAGGGCATTCACCCCGGCCCGGAAATGTAGCCTTCAGCCCGTCAGCGTTTCGCGTATGACGTTCGCCACCTCGTCGACCGCGTCGAGGGGCATATGCGGCCCCATGGGGAGGCTGAGCACCGCCTCTGCCAGTTCCTCGGCCAGCGGATAGCTGCCCTTGGGAAGCCCCAGCTCGGCATAGGCCTGCTGCAGATGCGGCGGGATCGGATAGTGGATCAGCGAGCCGATGCCGCGCTTTTCCAGGGCCTTTACGAGGTCGGCGCGCCGCTTAGTGCGCACGACGTAGAGATGCCAGACCGGTTCGGCCCATTGCGGCACCCGCGGCAAGCCGAGACCCGCAATGCCGGCGAGCTTGTCGTCGTAGCGTGCCGCCACCAGGCGACGACGTTCGTTCCATTCGTCGAGCTTGGCCAGCCTGACGCGCAAGAAGGCCGCCTGCATCTCGTCGAGGCGTGAATTGTAGCCGCGCTCCAGATTCACGTACTTCACGCGGCTGCCGTAGTTCCGCAGCACGCGCAGCCGTTCGGCCAGGGCGTCGTCGTCGGTGGTCACCGCGCCGCCGTCGCCGAACGCGCCTATGTTCTTGCTGGGAAAGAAACTGTGCGCGCCGGCATCGCCCAGCGCCCCAGTGCGGCGGCCGCGGACCTTCGCCCCTTGCGCCTGCGCGACATCCTCGACGACCTTCAAGCCGTGACGGGCGGCGAGCGCACCGATCGCCTCCATGTCGGCCGGCTCGCCGTAGAGATGCACCGGCATGATCGCCTTGGTGCGCGGCGTGATTGCGGCCGCGATGCGGTCGGGATCGATGTTCGGTCCGCCCGGCGTCGGTTCGACGGGGACGATCGTGGCACCAACTGCCGAGATCGCGAGCCAGGTCGCGATATAGGTGTTGGACGGCACGATGACTTCGTCGCCGGGACCCAGGTCCCAGGCGCGCAGCACCAGCTCGAGCGCTTCGAGCCCATTGGCCAGGCCGACGCAGTGCTTCGTCCCGCAGAAGGCGGCGTACTCGGCCTCGAACGCCTCGACCTCCTTGCCGAGGACAAACCAGCCCGACTCCATCACCCGGTGATAGGCGGCATCGAGCTCCGGCTTCAGTTCGGCGTAGACCGACTTCATGTCGAGAAAGGGAATCATGTCAGCCTCGCCGCCGCCTCGCGCTTGAAGGTTTCGTAGTCGCGCAGATACTCGGCTTCGTCATAGAGAGTGGACGCAATGACCAGGATGGCGGTCTGTGGCGCGAAGTCGGTGAGCTCGTGCCAGACATAGGGACCGATATGGAGCGCCCGACCGGGGTCGTCGAGCGTCACGGTCTGCTTCGTTCGCCCATCGTCGAGATGCACCAGGCAGGAACCGTTCATCACCAGAGTGACGAGGTGCGATTCGCGATGGCCGTGCCGGCCGCGCCATTGTCCGCGAGCGATCTTGTGCAGCCAGAAAAGCCGCCGCGGCATGAAGCCCACTTTTTCATCGAAGGCCAGGAAATTGACCTGGCCGCGCGCATCGGCGACCCCGGGGATCGACAGCCAGTGGCAATTCTGTGTCTTGAGTTCGGGGTCCGTCATGATGGGAAGATTCAACCTGTGTCCCTTCAGTGCCGCATGGTCTGCAGCTTCCGCCATTGCATATAGACCACACCGCTCAACGCCACGAGGCCGCCGGCGATTTGATACAGGTTTGGCACGAAGCCATAGGCCATTGACCACAATACGGCGAAAAAGGGCACCAAGTTGACCCAAAGCGACGCGACGGCGACGCCGAGCCGGCTGGCACCGACATTCCAGAAATAGCCGCCCAGCCCGCTGGCGAGCACGGCCACCAGGAGAAGCTGCGACCAGATCCACGGATCGGTCTCGAGGAACGGTGAGGAGGCCCATCCGGCCGCAACCAGGATCAAGGCCAGCAGGATCGACCACGCCATGGCCGAGAGCGAGGCGACATAGGTGCGATGCAGTTGGCTTTCACGGTCGAACCAGGCCTGGGCCTTGAGGCTGTAGAAGGTCCAGAGCGTGTTCGACAGAAGAACGACGATCTCCCCGCCGCCCAATGTAACCTGGCCACGTCCGAAAATGCTTCCTGCTCCCAGGATCAGACCGCCCAGCACGGTCAGCGCGAGGGCGACGCCGAAGCCGGGATCGAAGCGCAAGCCGGTCGCAACCCGCACCGTCACCGCCGCCACCAGCGGGCCGGCCACCTGAACCGCCGCGGCGGAGATCGGATTGCTGAACTGAATGCCGAGCGTGTAGATCAGGAAGAAGCCGCCCATCATCAGCCCGAGCAGCAGGAAGCGGCGGAGTCCGACGTCGATCCGCAGCGCCCGTAGGCCCTCGACGGCGAGGAGCAGCAGGACCAGCGCCGCCGTCGCCATGGTCGTGCGGATCGCCGACAACGGGATCAAGTCGAAATGGGCCAGCATGACCTTGCTGACCGGCACGTTGCCGCCCCAGCTCGCACCGACGAACACCATGGCCGCGAAGGCCCCCAGGAGGTGACCGCGCTCCCGCCCGGTCATGGCGTTGTCGACCGCAAGCGAGCCCGTCGCATCTGGCGCAACTGAAGCCCGGCGATGCCGCCCAGCACGATCACGCCGCCCAGGAGCTGCAGTCCTGTCGGCTCGTGGCCGAACAGGGTCGCGATCCCGATGGCAAAGATCGGCGCGGAATTGCCGAACAGCGAGGCGACCGGCACACCGACCAGCGAGACGCCGGTGTTCCAGAGCAACACCGCGACAGCCACTCCGAAAACACCCACCCAGGCGATCATCGCCCCTTCCGCCAAGGTCGGCGGTCGTTGCGGCAGGACGACGCCGCCTGCTCCCCAGACCACAAGACATACGACCGCCAGGACGACGCTTGCCACCGTCGAGGTCAGCGCCGAGAGAGCAATCTGGCCGCGATCGGACAACCATTGCTGGGCGCGGATCGAGTACCAGCTCCAGGAGAGCTGAGCGATCACCAGAAAGATCTCGCCGCCTTCCAGCCCAAAGCTTCCGGCGCGACGGCCCGGCGCGCCCAGCACGACGATGACACCGCCCACGACCACCAGCACCAGCGTGGCGAAGAAACCCGGAGGAGTCGTCGCCCCCAGCATCACGCGCGACAACAGAGTGGCCCAGATCGGCGCGCACATCAGCACGATCGCCGCAGTCGCCGGATGGGTGTGGGCAACGCCGAAAGTGTAGAAGACCGAGAAGCCCGCCATCGCCGCACCAAGACGCAGCAGGCGGCTCCAATTCAGCTTGCCGGGAGCGGCCGCCGGCGGCCGGCTCACATGCACCGCCAGCCACAAGATGGGCAGGCCGAGCAGGTAGCGCGCCCCGGACAGCAGCCAGATGTCGTACTGCTCGGCAAGGGCGCCGAGCACGGGGATCATCGAGCCCCAGATGATCGCCGACAGCAGCAGGACGATCGTGGCGCGTCGCAGCGCGCCGGCGGTCGGGCCCATCGCCGCGGCCGTGTCAGGTGGCGGCGCGGCGGCGGACCGCCTCGTAGCCGACGCGGCAATCCTTGTAGACGTCGGGCTTTTCCGTGGACACGCGGGCTTCGACGACCTGTCGCTGCGCCAGGCAGAGATCGAGAATGGCGTCGACCAGCGTCTCCTGCAGGTTGAAATGGCGGCTCGTCGCCAGCCCGATGATACCGTCGTGGATGACGTCGTAGTTCAGGACGTTGTCGATATTGTCCTCGGTCGCCCTTTCGGGTGACGCCAGGAACAGGTCGACATTCACGACGACCGCCTGTGGCTTGGCCAGCTCGAAATCATAGATGCCGATCGAGACCACCAGGCGGAGATCGCGGATGAAGATGCGCCGGTCCGACGGCGATGCAGGGAGCGCAGGCGAGGTCATTTCTTCTTGTGCTTGTCGAAGGCGATGTCGCGGGGCCGGCCGATCAGGTGCTCGCCGCTGTCGACGATCAGCGTGTCGCCGGTGAAGCTCGGCGTCGCCACGATAAAGCGCAAGGCGCGCACGAGATCGTCGGTGGTCACACCGACCTCGAGGGGGTTGGCGGCGTGCTGCTCGGCGAATCGGGTATCGGTCTGGCTGCCGCTGCGCAGGGTCAGGCCGGGCGCGATGCCAGCCACCCTGATCCGCGGCGCGAAGGACTGCGCCAGCAACGTCGTCAATCCCTGCAGGCCGACCTTCGACAAGGTGTAGCTCAGGAAGTCGGGATTGAGGTTGTAGAGCTTCTGGTCGAGCACATTGACGATCAGCCCCTTCTCGCTGGCCGGCAGTTGCCGCGCCAGCGCCTGCGAGAGCAGCAAGGGCGCTCGGAGGTTGATGGCCATGTGGAGATCGAAATCGTCGGCCGTCGCCGTGGGCGCCCGGTCGAGCTTGAACAGCGAGGCATTGTTGACCAGTGCGACGAGCTGAACGCCGGATGCCGTGCACTTGCCGATCAGCGCTTCGGCCTGGCGGGCCGAAGCGAGATTGGCGCGCACGGCCTTGGCCTGGCCGCCGGCCGCCCGGATCGCCGCCACGGTGGCCCGCGCCTCGTCGGCCGAGTGGTTGTAGTGCACGAACGCGAAATAGCCGTCGGCCGCCAGCGCTTCGGCCAGCGCGCGGCCGATCCGCAATCCCGCCCCCGTGACCAACGCGCCTTTCATACTGCGACACCCGCCCTTGGTGACTGGCAAACCGCCGGGTTCTAGCATGGGCTCATGACTTCGTCCCCGTTCGAAACCGTCGACTGCGTTGTGATCGGCGCAGGCGTCGTAGGCCTCGCTGTCGCCCGCGCCCTTGCCCTTTCTGGCCGTGAGGTCATCGTCATCGAAGCCGCGGAGGGAATCGGCACCGGGACGAGCTCGCGAAACTCCGAGGTCATTCACGCCGGCATCTATTATCCCAAAGGCAGCCTGATGGCCGAGACCTGCGTCCCCGGCCGGCGCCTGCTCTACGCCTACTGCGCCGAACATGGCGTGCCCCACATCAACTGCGGCAAGCTGATCGTCGCCACCGACGCGGCGGAAAGCGCCAGGCTCGGCGAGATCAAGGGCCGTGCCGAAGCCAACGGTGTAGAAGGCATGCGCCTGCTCGGCGCCGCCGAGGCGATGGCCCTGGAGCCCAACCTTCAATGCACCGCCGCCCTGTTCTCGCCCACGACGGGCATCGTCGACAGCCATTCCTACATGCTGGCCCTCCAGGGTGATGCCGAAGCGCACGGCACCATGCTCGCCTTCCATAGCCCGGTGGAAAGGGGCCGGGTGACCGACGACGGCATCGACATCGAGGTCGGTGGCGCCGAGCCGATGAATCTCCGCTGCCGGCTGGTGGTGAACTCGGCTGGCCTCCATGCGCCTGCTCTCGCCCGCAAGATCGTCGGCATGCCGGCCGATCGCGTCCCGACCCCCTACTACGCCAAGGGCAACTACTTCACCCTGGCTGGCCGTTCGCCGTTCTCGCGGCTGATCTATCCGGTGCCGGTGCCGGGCGGCCTCGGCGTCCATATCACCGTCGACATGGGCGGCCAGGCGAAATTTGGCCCGGATGTCGAATGGATCGACGACATCGACTACACGGTCGATCCGCACCGCGCCGACAAGTTCTACGCCGCGGTTCGTCGCTATTGGCCCGGCCTCAAGGATGGCACCCTGCAGCCCGGCTATGCCGGCATCCGGCCCAAGATCGTGCCGCAAGGTGCGCCGGCCCAGGACTTCACGCTCCAGGGTCCGGCCGAGCATGGCGTGGCGGGCCTGATCAATCTCTTCGGCATCGAATCGCCCGGCCTCACTGCCTCGCTTGCCCTGGCCGAGCACGTGCGCCGAATCGCCGGCAATTCCTGATCCGCTTTGCGGAAGGGTGATCTGCCATACGGTCGGTGGGCTGGCGGCCAGGCCACGGCTTCGCTAATGCTTGAGCAACGATACCCACTGGGGAAAACGGCACGATGATCAAGACGCGCTTCACGGAAATGTTCGGCATCAAGCACCCGATCGTACAGGGTGGCATGCAATGGGTCGGCCGCGCCGAACTCACCTCGGCGGTCGCCAATGCCGGCGCGCTGGGCTTCCTCACCGGCCTTACGCAACCGACGCCCGACGATCTGCGCAAGGAGATCAAGCGCTGCCGCGACATGACGGATCAGCCGTTCGGTGTGAACCTCACCATCCTGCCGACCCTGGTGCCGCGCCCCTACGACGAGTACATCGACGCCATCATCGATTCGGGCATCAAGATCGTCGAGACCGCCGGCAACAACCCCAAGCCCTTCCTGCCCAAGATGAAGGCCGCCGGCATCAAGGTGATCCACAAGTGCACATCCGTGCGTCACGGCATCTCGGCCGAGAAGGTGGGCGTCGACGCGATCTCGATGGACGGCTTCGAGTGCGCCGGTCATCCCGGCGAGGACGACGTGCCGAACCTCGTGCTGCTGCCGGCCGCGGCGAACGTCATCAAGATCCCGATGATCGCCTCCGGCGGCTTCGCCGATGCGCGCGGCCTGGTGGCGGCGCTGGCGCTGGGCTGCGAGGGCGTCAACATGGGCACGCGCTTCATGGCGACCAAGGAAGCGCCCATCCATCAGAACGTTAAGGAGAAGATCGTCTCCTCAGACGAACGCAACACCGCGCTGATCCTGCGCACCATGCGCAACACCAGCCGCGTCTACGGCAACTCCGTCGCCCTGAAGGCGATCGAGATGGAGGGCGAAGGCAAGACCATCAAGGAGATCGGTCCCTTCGTCGCCGGCGCCAAGGGCAAGGTGGTCTACGAGACCGGTGACCTCGAGCACGGCATCTGGTCGGCCGGCACCTGCATGGGCCTGATCAACGACATCCCGACCTGCAAGGAGCTGGTCGAGCGCATCGTCGGCGAGGCCGAAGCGATGATCCGCGGCAAGCTCGCCCAGGCCGTCGCGGCCTGAGGACGACCTGGTCAGGCAGCTGGTGGAGGCACGACGCGGCGCTTCCACCAGCGCCATACCAGACCGCCGATCGGCGGCAGAAGGCAAAGGACCGTCCCCATCAAGGCGAGCGCGGTAGCGATGCAGTCCCAGCCGCGCCGAGTGCCGACAAGGCACTGGCTTTCGGTCGCCAGGTAGCCCAGCAGGAAAAGCAGGATCGGGTTTGCCAGCACGGCAATCGGCCACAGCTTCCAGGCCGACGCTTCGAGACCCGGCCGCCATTGGCAGACATACGAGCTGACGAAAGCGCCGGCGAGCAACGCGGCAGCGCAGATCAGCCCTGCCCGGGCGTCGAGAAACAGGGTGCCCGCCGCGCCGCCGACCAGGACGGCGCTGACGAGATGGCCCATGACAAAAGAGTGAATTCGCAGCATGTCCTCATGAGACGATCAGGTGCGCGACCGCTTCCGGATGACTATCCAGCATGCCGTGGTTGGCTCCGGCAAGCGATTCCAGGCACGCGTTCGGCACGAGCTTGAGAAGACCGCGTCCGATGGCCTGGACGATCGGCGGGCTGCGATCGCCATAGACTACGGTGACCGGGCGATCGAAGGCCCGGAGCTGCTCCGCCGTGGCCGTGTCGTTGAAGCTGCTGCGGACATCGAGCGCATTGCGCGGGGCATTCGCCTCGAGATAGCCGCGCACCGGCTCGGGCATGCGGGCAAACGCCCCTTCCCCGAACCAGTAGTCGATCATCAGGCGAACGACACCGGGTTCGCCCGCGGCGGCACGATGGGCATAGCCCTCGAAGTGAGCCGCCGCCGGATCGAGCGCGGTGCGGTCGTCGGTAAGCTGCAGGGCGCGAAAGAACACCGGCTCGAAAAGGACCAGTTCGTCGATCGTGCCGGGCCTCGCCTGCAATGCCGACTGGATCGCGACCACTCCGCCATAGGAGTGCCCAGCTAGCCGAACCGGTTGCCCGCACTGCTCGGCCAGTCGCGCGACGGCAGCGCCCATCGCGGCGGCGCGGCCGACCGGCTCGTCCGGCACCCGGTCCGACCCGCCATAGCCCGGCAGGTCGACAGCCAGCACGCGGAAGCGATCCTTGAGATGCGGCACGACCCGCCCCCAGGAACGGCTGTCGCCCGGCGAGCCATGGACCAGCAACAACGGCGGCCCGTCGCCTTCTTCGCGATAGGCGATCTTTCTGCCGACGGGCAGATCGAGAGTAGGCATCAGCGCGCTCCGCTCAGCACGAGAATGGTCGAGGTGCCATGCGCCAGCACCTTTCCGTCAGCTGACAATATGCGCGCCTCCGAGGAAATGATCTGCCGTCCCTGCGCCACCGCCCGCGCTTCGGCGCGCACGCGGCCGGTCTCCCGGGTGATGGGGCGCGCGAAATTCCCCTTGGTCTCGACCGTCGTGTAACCCGCGCCGGCCGGCAACAGCGAATGGCCGGCGCAGCCTGCCACGCTGTCGATCAGGGTCAGCGCCCAGCCGCCGTGCACGGTGCCCATGGGATTGAGCAGATGGCGGCCGGGCTCGCCTTCGAATGCGGCAAACCCGTCGCCGACCTCGACCAGCCAGAAGCTCAGCGCCTCGGAGATAGGCGCCTGCGGTAGGTCGCCATCGACGATCGACTGGAGGATTTCTCGGCCCGTCTTGCCGGCAACCTGCGCGGGCCCGGCGAGCCCATAGCGATAGGCAGTCATGGCTATTTCCATGTATCTACAACTAATGTATATACATACAATCATGTCCAGAAAAGCACAAGCGCCGAAGACCCTGCAAAGCGATGCCCGCCAGGCGGTGGAGAGGTGCGCCGGTTGGAACGTCCGCTCCGCTGCCCGTCGGATCACCCAGTTCCTCGAAGACCGGATACAGGGTGCAGATGTGTCCTTCACCCAGTTCGGTCTGATGGCCGAGATCGCCGCCGCTACCGACGATTCGATCTCGGCGCTGGCGGCCCGCATGGGCCTCGATCAGTCGACCTTGTCGCGCACTTTGCGGACCCTCGAGGCCGAGGGCCTGGTCGAGATCGCGGTCGCCGACACCGACCAGCGGCGCAAGCTCGTCTGGCTGACGGAGAAAGGCGCACGCCGTCTCGAGGCCGCCCTCGCGGCCTGGCGGAAGGCGCACAACGAGCTGGAGCAGATGATTTCGACCGACCTGGTGCGCCGGCTTGCGCGACAGACCGAGACACTTTCGAGCGACCACTGACATGACACCGCACGCAGACATCGACAGCCGCAAAGCCTGGGTGGTTGCCTGGGCTGCCCTCGCGATCCTGACGCTGTGCTACGGCGCGCCGCTCGTCTCGGTCGTGGCACTGAAGCCCATGGCCGCCGAACTCGCAGCGCCGCGCTCTGGTCCGGCCGCTGCAGGCGCCCTCACCTACCTGGGTGCCGCTTTCGGCGGCATCGTCGCGGGCTGGCTGTCCGGTCGACTAGGCATTCGGCGCATTGTCCTGTTCGGCGCGGTCATGATGGCGGCGGGCCTCGCCGTCTCGGCGTCGGGTGGGCTCTTTCACCTCTATGCTGGGCACGGCGTGCTGATGGGCCTGTTCGGCACCTCCTGCATGTTCGCGCCGCTCATCACCTACGTCAGCCGCTGGTTCGAGCGCCGCCGAGGAGCGGCCGTGGCGCTGATCTCCTCGGGACAGTCGGTTGCTGGTGCGATCTGGCCGCCCCTCCTGCAACTGGGCATCGATCGGTTTGGCTGGCGCTGGACGATGGTTCTGTTTGGCGGGCTGGTTGTCGTTGCGGTCGTTGCGCTGACGATCACCTTCCTCCACAGCCCGCCCGACGCTGCGGGCCCGAACGCTGCCTCGGCGACGGCCCGACGCAGCACGGCAAGCCTCGGTCTCTCGCCCAACACGGTCATGGTCCTGCTGATGGTCGCGGTCTTCTGCTGCTGCGTGCCGATGGCCGTACCGATGCAGCACATCGTGGCGTTCTGCGGCGACCTCGGCTTCGCCTCGCAGTACGGCGCCGCCTTGCTGTCGGTCCTGCTGGGCAGCGCCTTTCTCGCCCGCCTGTTCTGGGGCTGGCTGGCGGACCGCATCGGCGGCGTGCAAACCCTGCTCTGGAGCTCGCTTGCCCAGGCCACGGCGTTGATCGGCTTCCTGATCACCCGAGACCAGGCCGCCCTGTTCGCCGTTTCCGCCGCGTTCGGCTTCGGCCTTTCCGGTCTTCTGCCGGCCTATGTCATCGCGATACGCGAATACTATTCCATCGAGGAGGCGAACTGGCGCATCCCGACTGTGTTGTTCGCCGGTCTGCTCGGCATGGCCGCAGGCGGTTGGGGCGCCGGCCTGCTCTACGACCGCTTTGCGAGCTACATGTCGGCTTTCTCGATCGGCATGGTCTTCAACGCGCTCAATCTCGGCGTGCTCTTTTTCCTGGTGCTGCGCCAGCGCGGTCCGCGCCGCTTCGCCCTCACACCAGGTTGATGCGACAGCCGCAGACCTCGACCTGGTCGGGCCCGCGCTTGCGGCCGCGCTTCTCGGCCGCCGCCAGCACACGGTCGCGATCGACCGCCTTGATGTCGTAGGCCGACACGCCCGGTCCGCGACCGTCGGCCACCGGCACGAAACGGATCTCGCTGCCATCGAGTGCGATCACGTTGTTCTTGGCCGGCCGTCCCAGAATCCTCGACCAGGCCGCGGCGGCCTTGTCGGGATCGTCGTGCTGGATCTCGACGCCGGCCAGCCCGTTCGTCACGTCCGACCGGGCCTGCTTCAGCCAGTTCTTTTCGGCCGGCGGCCACCACAAGGCCGGGTCGGTTCCCGTGGGTGCGAAGGTCGTGTCGAGCGACAGCAGCACGCCCATCGTGTCGGAGGGATGGAAGTGCGTGTACTGGTATTCGGCCAGGTCCTTCTGTGCCACGGCACGAACACCGAGGCCGGTGACGCGGCGCCGTTCCGCCGCCGCATCGGGCACCTGCAGGATCACCATGTAGCCGCCATCGCCGTGGCGCCGGTCGATGTAGCGACCGGCCGAGGTACCCGGCTGGAACGGTGTGACGATCTCGAGGAAGTCGTGTCCCGTCGGGCAGACGACATTCACCAGGCCCCACTTGGCGACGCCGGGATCGCGGTAGGCCACGTCGATTCCCAGAATGTCGCACAGCTCCTCGCGCGAGCTTTCGAGGTCCTTGCAGACGAAGACGCACTGTCTCAGCTTCATGGCGTCGCTCCCTTTTCCCATCGATTGCCGTTATCGTAGGGCCATGCGGCCCATGCGGACTATGGATTTGTGGAGCATGGGCTTCGTGGCGGCAGCCGCCCTCTCCTTTTGCCTGCCGGATTTTGTCGTCTTTCGTTTCACCCAGGCGGTGATCTGGTCGATCGCGCTGATGGGGCTGGTGCTGCTGTGCGGCATCAGCGGACAGTTCTCTTTTGCTCAGGCCGCCTTGTTCGGCATCGGCGGCTACGGCGCAGCGATCCTCGGCACGCACCTGTCGCTCTCCGGCTACTGGGGTTTGGCGGTGGCACCTGCACTGGGTTTCGCAGCAGGCTACGGCCTGGGTCGCGTTGCAGGTCCGCACAGCCTATGGACCCAGGCCCTGGTCACCTACGCCTTCGCCGTCGCCTTTCCGCAGCTCCTGCGCTGGCGGCCGATCGAGCACTGGACCGGCGGCGTCCAGGGCCTCTATCTCGACTTCCCGACGCCCCCCACCGACCTTCTAAGCAACGATCGCTGGGCCTTCCTGATGGCGCTTTCCGTGCTGGCAGTCGGCTTCTGGCTCGCACGCAATCTGATCGACAGTCGGACCGGCCGCGCGATGAAGGCGGCGCGCGACCAGGAACTCGCCGCTTCAGCACAGGGCATCAAGGTCGGCCCGACGCGCGCACTGGCTTCCGGGATCGCCGGAGCTTATCTCGCTTTGGCCGGCTGCCTGTCGGCCTTCCAATACGGATATGTCGGGCCGATGAGCTACAACTTCGCGCTCTCGGTGCAGATGCTGTTCGGCCTGGTCGTGGGCGGCATGCACTCGTTGGGCGGCGCCGTGCTGGGCGGCATCTTCCTGCAGTTCTTCCCCGACGTCACCGCCTGGCTGGGCAAGGGCCTGTCGGCGCTGCTCTATGCCGCCCTGCTGATCGTGGCGGTGGTCGCCATGCCGAACGGCGTGGCGGGCCTCCTGGCCCACCTCGCCACCCGTGTTGCTGTTCGTCTCGGACTCAGAGGCCCTTGAAGATGGGCGCGCGCTTCTCGACGAAGGCGCGGGCCGCTTCCTTGTGATCCTCGGTCTCGCCGGTGCGGATCATGCGCGCGGCTTCGCTGTCGAGGGCCTCGGAGAGCGTGCCCTCCTCCGCCACCTTCATGTTCTTCTTCACGTGCCACCAGGCGACACGCGGACCGGCGGCCAGCTTCTTGGCGAATGCCATGGTCTCGCTGTCGAGGTTGGCGTCGTCGACGACACGGTTGGCGAGGCCGAGCTTCTCGATCTGGTCGGCGTTCAGGATCTCGGCCGTGAAATAGAGCTCGCGTGCCTTGGCCGTGCCGACCAGCTTGTGCAGGAAGAAGTGCGAGCCGAAATCACCGGAGAAGCCGACCTTGGCGAAGGCCGTGGTCATGCGTGCGCTCTTGCCCGCGAAGCGCATGTCGGCAGCCAGCGCCAGCGACAATCCCGCGCCCGCCGCGACGCCGTTCACCATGGCGATGGTCGGCTTGCCCATTTCGTGCAGCAGTTCCGAAACCCGCATGCGGACGCGGATATCGTGCACCTTGTCCTCGTAGGTCTTGTCCTGATCGCGGCCGGCCGCCATCGACTTGACGTCGCCGCCGGCGCAGAAGGCCTTGTCGCCGGCACCGCGCACCACGACGCAGCCGATCGCCCGGGTGCCGGCCGCCTCTTCGAGCGCGGCCGTCAGGTCGTTCATCATGTCGCGGCTCAGCGCGTTCATGGCGTCGGGCCGGTTCAGCACGATCTTCATCACGCCGTCTTCGACCGTCTTGATCAGCTGGGACATCGACTTCCTCCGAGATTGCGATTCATCAGGGTTGGGGCGAATGTTTCCCAAACAGATGAGTCGCGCAACGACATTCCGTCTTGCTGGGCGGAACCGAATTCGAGGAGCGTTCGAGCCATGGAATACGAAACCCTGCTGACCGATCTCGCAGATGGCGTGATGACAGTGACTCTCAACCGACCCGAGAAACTGAATGCGTTCTCGACCGCCATGAGCCGGGATCTCATAGACTTCTTCCAACGCGTCAATGCCATGGACCAAGTGCGCGCCATCGTCGTGACCGGCGCCGGACGCGCCTTCTGCGCCGGGGCCGACATCTCGGGCGGCAGTGACGCCTTCAAGGTCTGGAACGATGGCAAGGCACCACAGAAGCGCGAAGCGACCGATTCGATCACGCTCGCCATCTTCAACTGCCTGAAGCCGATCGTGGCGGCGATCAACGGCGCGGCCGTCGGTGTCGGCATCACCATGTGCCTGCCGATGGATATCCGCCTGATGTCGAGCAGCGCGCGTATCGGCTTCGTCTTCAACAAGCGCGGCATGGCCATGGAAGCCGGCAGCTGCTGGTTCCTGCCGCGTCTGGTCGGCATGCAGCAGGCCCAGGAATGGGTGATGACGGCTGAACTGTTCGGCGCGGACGAGGCGCTGAGAGGCGGCCTCGTCCGCTCCGTTCATGCGCCCGAGGATCTGCTGCCGGCGGCGCAGGCGCTGGCGCGCAAGTTTGCCGCGAGCAGCTCGTCAGCCGTCGCCGCCGCAGTGAACCGCCGGCTGATGTGGAGCATGTGGGGCGCCCAGGACCCGCTCGATGCGGTGACCCTCGACCTGCAATGCGTCGGCCATCTCGCGGCCGGCGCCGACGCCCAGGAGGGCATCAAGTCCTTCTTCGAAAAGCGCCCGCCGGTCTTTCCCCTGAAGCCCTCGCAGGACATGCCGCCGTTCGGGCCGTGGATTTCCGCCGCAGAACGCTAGGCTGTGTCCCGGGCAATGGCGCGGGCCAGCGCCTGCATTCGCCGGCCATAGCGCGAGGCGACCTCTTCTTCGGTCATGGATGATCGGGGAAAGCGCATGCTGAGGCTTCCGAGCACGCGCCGGCCGCGGCGGATGGGCACGGCAATGCCATGGATGCGCGGCCGTCGCGGTGAAGCGGTGAAGGCGTAGCCGGCCCGGCGGATGCGCGCCAGCTCCGCTTCCAGGGCCGACTGCTGGCGGCTCGACAGGCTGATCGCCTCGCGCAGGATCGCCCGGCGCTCCTCCTCGGGGCAGAAGGCGATCCACGCCCGGCCGAGCGCACTGATCAGCAATGGCCGAGGCACGTTCAGGCCGGCGCCCTCGAAGGCCATGGGACTCTCCGGCGCCGTAGAGTAGCGCACGGTGATGGAACCATGGCTCAGCGTGGCGAGGTAGAGCGGCCAACCGTGCTCGCGCGTGAAGCGGGTCATGTGCGGGATCGCCGCATCCACGAGATGGTCGACGAAACGGATGGCACCGGCCAGGTTCAGCACGCGATCGGCCGGCCGATAGCCAAGCTGACGCGAAATCCGCTGCGCGTAGCCCAGTGCGATCAACGTGTGCAGCAGCCGGATGAGGGTCGGCCGCGGCAATCCGGTCTCACGAGTCAACTCCGCGACGGTCGAGTTGCGCCGTCGGCCGAGCGCCTCCAGGACGGCGAAGCTGCGGCGAACGGCTTCGATGACGGTGCCGGCCATGGCTTGGACGTTAGTCCACTGAGTGGACTTTGTCGATTTAGCCCGGGCCTCTTCCCGGGCCTCACCTATCCTGCGGCCAACAACAAATCGGAGGAACGGCGATGGCCTATCAGACGATCGACGTGCGCAAGCTTACGCCCACCATCGGCGCTGAAATCGTCGGTGTCGACCTCGCCCGGCCGCTCGGCAACCAGCAGTTCCAGGAGGTGCATGATGCGCTGATGGACAACCTGGTGATCTTCTTTCGCAACCAGGACATGTCGATCGAGCAGCACAAGGCGTTCGGCCGCCGCTTCGGGACGCTGCATGTCCATCCCAATGCGCCGATCGCCTTTCCGGAGCATCCGGAAATCCTGGTCATCAAGGCCGACGAAACGTCGACACGGGTGGCGGGCGAAGTGTGGCACTCCGACGTGTCGTGCGACGCCGAGCCGCCGATGGGCTCGATCCTCCATCTCACCACGGTGCCGCCCGACGGCGGCGGCGACACGCTGTTCGCCAACATGTACCGCGCCTACGAGACGCTGTCGGAGCCGATGCGCCACCTGCTGGACGGGCTCACCGCAGTGCACGACAGCGGCAAGGCGCACCGCTATCGGGTCGGTGCGACCGACCGGCCGGATGTCGCGTTCCCGCAGGCCGAGCATCCGATCGTGCGAACCCATCCGGTGACCGGCCGCCAGGCGCTGTACGTCAACCGCGGCTTCACCGTCCGCATCCCCCAGCTCCGCCCGCACGAGAGCGACGCCTTGCTGGAAATGCTCTACCGGCATATCGAGACACCGGAGTTCCAGTGCCGCTACGCGTGGCAACCGGGGTCGGTGGCCTTCTGGGACAACCGCTCGGCCCAGCATCACGCGATGTTCGATTACTTCCCGCACCGCCGCTACGGCCATCGCGTCACCGTCTGCGGCGACAAGCCCTTCCATCGCGGCAGCTGAGCCATGCTGACGCGACGCCTGCTGCTGGGCACGCTCCCGGCTCTGTCTCTCTCCTCGGTCCTGGCCGGGCCTGCCGGCGCCCAAGCCTGGCCGAACAAGCCGGTCCGCGTGATCCTGCCGGGCACCGTCGGCGGCCTGGTCGATATCGGCGCGCGGTCGGTGAGCGACGCCCTGCACAAGGAACTCGGCCAGCCGGTGCTGATCGATCCGCGGCCCGGCGCCAACGGTCTCCTGGCCGCCCAGACGTTCCTCGCCGCACCGGCCGACGGCCACACGCTCTATCTCACCGTGTCGGCGCACGTGGCCCTGCCGTTCCTGATGAAGGTGCCGTTCGACGTCATGGCCGACTTCAAGCCGATTGCCATGATCGGCGTCAGTACGGCGCTGCTCTGCGTGCCGCCGAGTTCACCGGCCAGCACCGTCGCGGAGTTCGTCGCCCATGCGAAAGCCCATCCGGGCAAGCTCAACTACCTCAACTCGGGCAACGGCACGGGCTCGCATCTCGTGCCCGAACTGCTGAAGATGAAGTACGGGCTCGATGTCACGTCGATCTACTACAAGGGACTGCCGCCCGGCGTGCAGGATCTGCTGGGCGACCGACTCGACGTCGCCGTGGTGAGTGCGCCCCTGGTGGTGCACCACGTCAAGGCCGGCCGCCTCAAGGCGCTCGCCGTCGTCGCCCCGCAGCGTCTGCCCGAGCTGCCGGACGTGGCGACCATGACCGAACAGGGCGCCGGCGACTGCGAAATCCGGACGTCGCTGCCGCTCTACGGACACAAGAGCTTGCCGGACGGGATCGTCGAGCGCGCCAACGCCGCCATGGTCGCCGCCCTCGCCGACCCGGAGGCGCTGCGCCGCCTCGAGGCGGCCTACATCCAGCCGCTGCCGATGCGGCCGTCCGAGCTGGCCGACCTGCTCGGACGCGAGCACCTGCGGCTGGGCCGGCTGATCGAGCAGCTCGGCCTCAAGCCCGACGGAAGCTAGCGCCAGCGACGGCGCTACGGCGTCGGTGATGCCGGCGCCGACAGGTAGATGCCGGCGTCCGCCGAGAGGCCTTTCTTGACCTGCCGGCTGATCTCGTCGGCGAGGATTTCCGCCTTGCCGGCTTCGAGAGCGACGAGAACCTGCCTCACGACGTCGTCAGGCTGCGACTTGGGCGCCGCCACGTGGCGAACCATGTCGGTGTCCATGAAGCCGACATGCAACGACAGCACCTGGGTGCCCTGGGCGCTCAGTTCGTTGCGCAGTCCGTTGCTGAGCGACCACGCCGCGGCCTTGGAGGCGGAATAGGTCGAGCTGGTGGGAAAGCTCACCCAGCTCAGCACCGACAGCACGTTGACGATTGCACCGCCGCCGTTGCGCGCCAGGACCGGGGCAAAGGCCCGGGCCAGGATCAGGGGGCCGAAGAAATTGGTTTCGAGTTCGGCCCTCACCGCGTCGACACCCTGCGGCCCCAGGAATCCGGAGCCGCGGATGATGCCGGCATTGTTGACCAGCAAATTGACGTCGCCCAATTCGCGTGCCGCGGCGTCGACTTCGCCCGGCTTGGTCACGTCGAGACGAATGGTCTGAGCGCCAGCCTGCTTCACCGACGCCGGATCGCGTGCTGCGGCGTAGACCTTGCGGGCCCCTCCGGCGAGCAGTGCCCGCGTGAACGCCAGTCCGAGGCCGCGATTGGCGCCGGTCACGAGAGCAACGGAATCCTGGATTTTCATGACGATCCTTTCAGGGTCTAAGATGACCGGTCGTCTTAAAATTGGGAGTGATGGCGCTGCGGTAAAGCGAGCTTTCCTTTCTCAGGTGAGAATTTTGTTGAAGGTGACCGACAGGAAGGCGTCGAATGCCGCCGGCCCTTTCTCGACCTTGGAGCGCATTACCGCGCCCTCCCAGGCATTCAGCAGAAAGTTGGCGAGCGTTTCGGCGGGCATGTCTCTGGAAACGTCTCCCGCCTGCTGCGCCTCCTCGATCACCTGGGCGATCGCCTGGGCCCAGTCATCGAAAGCCGTCTTCAAGGCGGCTCGGATCGCCGGACTCTGGCTCGGAAGCTCGGTGCCGAAATTGCCCAGCAGGCAGCCCCGGCTGAAGCCGGTCGCCGGCCCGAGCTGGTTGAGCTGCCGGAAATAATCCCGCAGCCTGACGAGCGGCGGCTCGGCACCCTCGAGCAGCGGCCGCCGACGCTCAGCGGCCTTCGCGCCGTACTGGTTCACGACTTCGACGCCGAGCGCATCCTTGCTCTCGAAGTGATTGTAGAAGGAGCCCTTGGGCACCTTGGCGGCATCGGTGATGTCCTGCACCCCGGTCGCGTTGAAGCCCCGCTTGTGCAGCGTCTCCAACCCGGCGGTGAGCAGCCTGCCGCGAACATCGGCTCTTGCCATGGTTCTTCATATGACCGGTCGTCTTGGCTTTTCAAGGCGGACCGGGTTCGTTGCTCACTTCAGGCTTTCCACGACGGCCCGGCCGATTGCGGCCGGAGACTTGCGGCCGGGCCGATACCATGTCGGCGTCCAGTTGAGAGCCCCCAGGAGCTGCAGGCGCCACAGGGTGCGGTCCACGGCAGCCGGCAGCGGCAACGCCGCGACCAGCTCGACGAAGCGCCGTTCGTAGCCGTCGCGCAAGGTCACCAGGCGGCGCCGCAGCCGCGGGTCGAGGCGGCTGAGATCCGCCGTCATGACGGCGGCATGGGCCGAGTCCGACAGCAGCGACTGGAGGTGGGCCACGCACGCCGCTTCCAGGCGCGCCCAAGAATCGGCCGCCGGCGCAGCCGCCACGGCGGCATCTACGGCGGCCGAGATCTCGGCCACCCCCTCCTCGTAGACCGCCGCGATCAGGTCGTTCTTCGAGGGGAAGTGATAGTACATCGAGCCCGCAAGCATGCCGGCGTCGCGGGCAATATCGCGCATCGACGTCGCATCGAAGCCGCCCTTGGCAAAAAGCCGCGCCGACACGGCCATCAGGGTCTCACGGGACATCGCCTATCGTACCAAACAAACACTTGTTTGGTAAACTGGGTAGCGCTAGCCTTCCAGCCATGACCTACGTTTTCGACCTCGGCAATCCCGCCACCAACGCCAACCCCTTCCCTGAATTCGCGCGGCTGCGCGCCGAGGATCCGGTGCATTGGTCGCCGGTCATGAAAGCCTGGATCATCACCCGCTATGCCGACGTGAAGCAGGTCGCGCTGAACAACCGGCAGATCTCCGCCGACCGCCTGACGCCCTTCTTCAAGAGCAACCCCGAGTATCAGAGCGGCTCGATCCAGAGCCTGGTGCGCTACCTCAATCACTGGATGGTGTTTCGCGATCCGCCCGACCATACGCGGCTACGGCGCCTGTTCACCAAGGCCTTCACGCCGACGGCCGTTTCCAATCTGCGGCCCAATATCGAGGATATCGTCGGCCACCTGATCGACGGCATGCTGGCCAAGGCGGCGCGCGGCGAGACCGTCGACTACATTGCCGACTTCGCCTACCCGCTGCCGGCCTCGGTGATCATGGACCTGCTGGGCGTGCCGCGCGCCGACCTCGCGCGGGTCAAGATCTGGTCCGACGACATTGCCCTCTTCATCGGCACCGCCCAGGTGGCCGGCAACAAGTATCTGCGCGCCGAAGCCGGCGCCAAGGCGATGTCCGACTATTTCCGCGGGCTGGTGGAGGACCGCACCGCCCATCCCACCAGCGACATGATCAGCCAGCTCGTGCTGGCGCGCGACGATCGCGATGCGCTCTCGACCGACGAGATCATCGGCACCTGCATCCTGCTGTTGTTCGCCGGGCACGAAACCACGACGAACCTGATCGGCAACGGCTTCCTCTATTCGATGAAGCATCGCGAGCAGTGGCAACGGCTGGTCGACGCGCCCGGCCTCGCCGAGAGCGCGGTCGAGGAGTATCTGCGCTATGACGGGCCGTCGGGCGCCTTTGCCCGCGTCGCGGCCGCCGATATCGACATGGGCGGCAAGGTCATCCGCGAGGGCCAGCGTGTCTTCGCCTTCATGAACTCCGCCAACCGCGACCCCGAGGCCTTCGACGCCCCCGAGCGCTTCGACATCGGCCGGGCGCAGAACCCGCACATGACCTTCGGTCACGGCATTCACTTCTGCCTGGGCGCGCCGCTTGCCCGCCTGGAAGCGCAGATTGCCGTCGTCCGCCTTGCGGAGCGGCTGCCGCATATCAGACTATGCGGCGGCGAGCCGGAATGGCACGATTCGCTGATCTTGCGTGGCGTGAAAGCGCTACCTGTTCAGCTCTCTTAAGGAGATTCATGCGGGCGATGATTTGCCGCCAATGGGGCGGCCCTGAAGATTTGCGTCTGGAAGAAGTCGAGTCGCAGCCTCTCAAGTCCGGCCAGGTCCGGATCAAGGTTCATGCGGCGGGCGTGAGCTTTGCGACCACGTTGGTCATCGCCGGTAAATATCAACGCCGACCGCCCTTCCCTTTCGCCCCGGGGACCGAGGTTGCCGGCACCGTCACCGAGGTCGATCCCGCCTGCCGGCGCCTCGAGGTCGGCGACGAGGTCGTGGCCGTACTGGACTGGGGCGGACTTGCCGAAGAGGCAGTCGCCCATGAGGTCAATGTCTTCCGGAAGCCGAAGAACCTGGGCTTCGTCGAGGCCATTCAGCTCGCCATCTCCTACCCGACATCGGCCGGTGCCCTGACCTGGCCCGAAACGCTCGACGTCCGCAGCGGACATACCCTGCTGGTCCATGCCGCCGCCGGCGGCGTCGGCATGGCGGCAGTCGAGATCGGCAAGATCCTGGGCGCCACCGTGATCGCGACGGCCGGTGGCGCGCGCAAGACCGAGTTCGCCAAGGCGCACGGCGCCGATCACGTGATCGACTATCGCGCCGCTGATTTTCGCGACGAGGTCCTGAAGCTCACGGGCGGTCGCGGCGTCGATCGCGTCTACGATCCGGTGGGCGGCGAGATCTTCGACCAGTCGCTGCGCTGCATGGCGGTCGGCGGCCGCATCTGCCCCATCGGCTTTGCCAGCGGCACCATCCCGCAGGTCCCCGCCAACATCCTGCTGGTAAAGACCATCGCCGTGATGGGGTTCAACTACGGCTACTATGTCGGCTGGAGTCCGCACGACGCCCGCTTCGAGGAGGCGGACCGCACCTTTGCCCTGATGGAGCGCATCCGCGACTGGTGCGAGCAGGGCCTTTGCCGGCCCCATGTCGACCGCACCTACCGGCTCGTCGAAGCCCCTCAGGCGATGCGCGCGTTGCTGGAGCGCTCCGTCACCGGCCGCGTCGCGGTCGTCATGGAGACCTGACCGGAGCCGAAAACCGCGAGCGTATCGCGCCCAGGCATGGGAGGGTGCGCGGCTTGGAACCGGTGGATCGCTAACGCGATCCACCCCGACCCGCGAGGCCCGCGATGACCTTCCTGCTCAATATCGACGTCCCGGATGTCGAGGCCGCCACCCGCTTCTATACAGAAGCCTTCGACCTGAAGGTCGGTCGCCGGTTCGGCAGCGACTTCGTGGAGCTGCTGGGCTGGCCGGCGAACGTTTACCTCCTGACGAAGAAGGCCGGCACGATCGGTGCTGGAGGCGACAAGCGACGCTACGAAAGGCACTGGTCGCCGATCCATATCGACGTCGTCGTGGATGACGTCGACCTTGCCGTCACGCGCGCCGTCGGCGCCGGCGCCAAGCTGGAGGCCGCCGCGGCAGATGCCCCCTATGGACGGATCGCCATGCTCGCCGACCCGTTCGGCCACGGCTTCTGCCTGCTCCAGTTCAGCCCGCGCGGCTACGACGCGCTGCTCGATACCTAGAGCTTCAGCAGGCTTCCATAACCGTCGACGGCGCCGCCCATGCCGGCCGACCGCAGGCAATGCCACAGGCTCGCCTGATTGGCCGAGAGGACGGGCCGCTTGAGGTCCTGTTCCAGGGCCTCGAGGATCGCCACGCAGCGAAAGCCCGTGCCGGCGATCAGCACGCCATCTGCCGAGGCAGGACAGGCTGCCCGGATCTGGGAATAGAGCGGTTCGACCTCCTGCTCGAAGCCCATGCCGTGGCCGTAGAGATCGCCCGGCGGCAGGTCGCGCCATTTGCGCCCGGGATCGTAACGGAGGTGACCGGCGGGATCGAAGCCGCGCTCTCTGTAGTAGTCGAGGCCCGACGCCACCAGCTTGTCGTTGAACCAGGCCGGCATCACCAGGAACGGCCGCCGGATATTCGACGCCCTGAGCGCCGCCTGGGTGTCGAGACCATTGGTCGTGACGAACAGACCCGGGCCCAGCATGCCGGAAAGACCCGCGACGACGGCTTCGTCCCAGCCCTTGCCGCCCACGAAGCTGCTCGAGCTGTGGCCCACCGTGACAGCGGCCAGCCGCATTGCGGCGAATTGCCGGGCACCGCGCGCCAGGTCCTCTGCGAGCTCGACGCTCTCTTCTTTTTCGCGCCAGCGCGCCCAAGGCGCCGAAGCCGTCACGCGCGCGGCATGGACGGAGACGCCGGCCGGCGCCATCGCCCACCATTCCGCTTCCGGAACGGCTTCGTTGCCGACGATGAAAACACCGATGCGGGCTCGCCAGCCCCAATTGTCCCTGGTCGTCACGACGGGATCGATCGAACGCCGGCTGCGCTACTTCTTCGTCAGCGGCCCTTCGAAGCGGCAATAGCCGTCGAGCTTGATCTTGGACTCGCCGTCCTTGATCTGGCCGATGACGTCCATCATGCCGCCGCCGCCCACCATGGCGGCCGTCTTGATGGCGCCGTTCTTGCCCAGCGTCGTCTCGAAGGAGCGTTCCGGCCGCCCCTCCTGCTGGAACTTGCCCTTCACACTGTCACCGTCGACGGTGACGTTGATCGTCATCTTATAGGTCGCGCACTTCGAGCTGCCCGGCACGTTCTCGCCGAAGCCGGTCCAGGAATAGACGACCGGTTCGGCCTGGGCAGCGCCGGCAACGAGAAGAAACGCAACAGCACCCGCAATGACCCTGAGCATCGTCGACTCCGGCTAGAAGAAATCCTTGATCGCCTTGAGCACCGCCGCCGGCTTTTCCTGCCCGACGGCGTGGCCCGCCTTGGCAATCCTAACCAATTTCGATTTGGAAATCGCCCTTTTGAAGGCATCGCCATACACAGGGGGGATCAGGACATCCTCCCGTCCCCAGACGACCAGGGTCTTCGCGCTGACCCGGTGCAGACGTTGCGCAAGGCCACGATCGGGGATCGGGAACAGCAGCTTGCCCGCCATGCCGAGACGCCGGGCGTTCATGACCAGGAATTCCTTGAGGAATTCCGGGTCGTCCATGTTGCCGCCCGGCGTCAGCAGCTTCCCGCCGGCCTCGCCGTCATGAAAAAGCAATCCCGGCAGCTCGAAGGGAAGCTTGGAGAAGATGTCGGCGACCGGATGGTCGTCCAGCCACAGCCCCGCCGGCGCCAGCAGGCAGAGCTTCGTCACCTCGGTTCGCGCGATGGCGGCCATCTCCGCCGCGATCATGCCGCCCATCGAATGGCCGACCACGATCGGCTTCTTGAGGTCGAGCGCCTCCAGGACGTCCAGCGCATGCAAGGTCACGTCGAGCATGTCGCGCAACGCATCCTCGCCGGTCGACTGGCCGTACCCCGGCAGCAGCGGTGCCACTACCCGGTACCTGGTCGCCAGCGCGGCGATCAGCGGATCGTTCGGCATGTGGCCGCCCGCCCCGTGGAGATAGAGGAGATCGCGACCCTTGCCGGCTTCGACGACCTGGACACGCGTACCCGAAGGCTTAAACGCCAGAAAACGCGACTTCATTCCGCAGCCACCTTCAGGGAAACGCGCTCATTCATGGGATGGATCCAGAAACGGTCGTCGTGGTTGTTCCAATCCGGCCACAGGTTGCGCAGATGCGGCATCACCTTCTCGGCAAACAGCCGCGTCGAATGCCGCACCTTGTCGTCGGGCATGTCGCCGATATGCAGCAGGCAGAACACGTTGCCGACACGCAGGCTCTTGATCAGCTCTTCCATCTGCTGGCGCACGGTTTCAGGGGAACCTGCGATGATGTATCGGCCATCGACCAGGTCCTTCCAGGTCATGCTGGGATAGTCGCGCGCCGCGGCCTGCGTGAACTGCGACAGGGCGCCGGTCTGGATGGTCTTGATGGTCCGATAGCCCGGCGCGTCGGCGAAGCCCGGATAGACGTGCAGGCAGCGATTGTAGAAGTAGTTCACGTGCGGCCCGTACAGCCGCTCGGCTTCGGCGTCGGTGTCGGCGACGCAGATCACCTGGGCGAAGCCTGCCCGATAAGGTGATTCGTCGGCCTTCCGTTCGGCCACCCGCTTCCAGTAGCCCTCCATCAGCAGCTTGGCGCGCAGATAGCCCGAGTAGCTGAGGTAGGAATAGGAGTAGGTGTTGTCGAGGCAGAAATCGTAGGTCTCGACCGATCCGCCGCCGGGAATGAAGATCGGCGGTGCCGGCCGCTGGATGGGCTTGGGCCAGCAGTTCACGTAGCGCAGCTTGGTGTAACGGCCGTTGAAGGCGAACGGCTCGTCCGCCGCCCAGGCCTTGCGGATGAGATCGTGCGCCTCGGCATACTTCTCGCGGGTCAGCGCCGGCACGGTGCCGTAGGCGTAATTGGTGTCCATCGATGTGCCGACCGGAAAGCCGGCCACCAGCCGGCCGCCCGACAGCACGTCGAGCATGGCGAATTCCTCCGCCACCCGCAGCGGCGGATTGTAGAGCGCGATCGAATTGCCCAGCACGACCAGCGCCGCCTTCGAGGTGCGGCGGGTCAGGGTCGCGGCCATGATGTTGGGCGACGGCATCAGCCCGTAGGCATTGGCATGGTGCTCGTTCACGCCGATGCCGTCGAAGCCCACACTTTCGGCGAATTCGAGCTGATCGAGATACTGATGATAGATGCCGTGCCCGCGTTCGGGCTCGTACATCTTGCTCGGCAAGTCCACCCAGACCGACCGATGCTTCTGCCGGAAATCGTCCGGCATGTGCGGCCACGGCATCAGATGGAACCAGGTGAACTTCATCGGCTTCTCCTGTCCGGTGGTGCTCCGGAGGGTGAGGGATCAGCGTCCCCGATCAACGTCCCCAATCAACGCCCAGTGAATTGCGGTTCGCGCTTCTCCAGGAAGGCCTTGATGCCTTCCTTCATGTCCTCGGTCTGCATCAGCGGCAGCAGCTGCAGGAAGACGTGGTGGACGTGCTCGTTGAAGGGCTCGTTCCAGGCCATGCGCATCATGCGCTTGGCCGCCTGGATGGCGAGCGGTGCATTGGCCGCGATCTCGAGCGCAAGCTCGCGCGCGACGCCCAGCACGTCGGCATCGGGCACGACCCGGTTCACCAGGCCGATCTCCAGCGACTGCGCCGCGTTCAGGGTGCGCCCGGTGAAGATCAGCTCCGCTGCCTTCGCCCAGCCCAGCATGCGCGGCAGGTACCAGGTGCCCCCCGATTCCGGCAGCACGCCGCGCTTGGCATAGGAGGCGGCGAGTTTGGCCGACTGCGCCATCACGCGGATATCCGCGCCCAGCGCCAGGTCGAGGCCGTAGCCGGCGGCCGACCCGTTCAGGGCGGCGATCACCGGCTTGTCCATGGCGTGCAGGACCGGCGGCGGCGTGTTGCGCAGATCGATGTTGGTCGGCGTTGCGCCCGAACCGACGCTGAGATTGTCCGTCCCCTTGTTCTGGGCTTCCAGATTGAGACCGGCGCAGAAGGCGCGTCCCGTCCCTGTCAGGATCACGACCCGGACGGCGCGGTCCTCGTTGGCCTTCACCAGCGCGTCGGTGAGCTGCTTCAGCATCGGGCCGGAGATCGTGTTCATGCGCTGCGGCGCATTGAGGGTGATCGTCGCGACGGCGCCGTCGACGGCATAGAGCAGCTCCTCAGGCATTACCGAAGCTGTGGGCTGGGCCGCAAACTGGCTCATGTTTCCTCCCTCCGTCGAATGCCGCTATGGTGGCGCAGGAGATCCGAACGCGCCATGCAAAACCGTTTCATCGACCTTTTCAGCGATACCAAAACCAAGCCGTCGGCCGGCATGCGAAAGGCAATGGCCGAAGCCGAGGTGGGCGACGAACAGAAGATGGAAGATCCCACCGTCAACCGGCTTCGCGAACTCATCTGCGAGTTGCTGGGCACGGAGGATGCGCTCTTCCTGCCGAGCGGCACGATGGCCAACCAGATCGCGATCCGCGTCCATTGCCGGCCCGGTGAAGAAGTGATTGCCGACAAGACGGCGCACATCATCAATTCCGAAGGCGGCGGCCCGGGCGCCAATGCCGGCGTGATGATCCGCTCGCTCGATGGTCCCAACGGTGTCTTCACCGGCGAGCAGCTGCAGGCGGTCCTGCGCGACCAGAACTACCGCTACGCCGCCCGCCAGCGTCTGGTCTCGCTCGAGAATACGTCCAACAGCGGCTTCGGGACGGTCTGGCCGCTCGCGACCATGCAGGGCGTGGCCAAGACGGCGCGCGGTGCCGGCCTCAGCCTGCATATGGACGGCGCCCGCCTGGCCAATGCCTGCGTGAAGTCCGGCACCAAAGCCCGCGACTATGCCGCCTGCGTGGATTCGCTCTGGCTCGACTACACCAAGGGTCTGGGCGCCCCGGTCGGCGCGAGCCTCGCGGGCTCCAAGGAGTTCATCAAGGAAGCCTGGCGCCACAAGCAGATGATGGGCGGCTCGATGCGCCAGTCGGGCGTGATCGCCGCCGCCGCACTCTATGCGCTGGAGCACAACTGGGATCGCCTCGCCGAGGATCACGACAATGCCCGGTACCTCTCCGAAGGTATCGCCAATATCAAGGGGCTGGAGATCGACGTGCCGCGCATGGAGACCAACCTGGTCTTCTTCGAGGTGACGAAGCCCGGCTGGACGCCTGCCCGGCTGGTCGAAGCCTGCAAGGAGCGTGGCGTGGGGCTGGGCGCCAACACCGCGACGCGCATTCGCGCCGTCACCCATCTCGACGTCAATCGCGCCGACATCGATACCGCACTCAAGGCCATCAGCGACGCGCTGGCGGCCTGACGCGGGCATTCCATTGCGGGCATTCCTTCTCGGCGCAACGGGAACGATCGGCCAGGCGGTGCACCGCGCGCTTCAGGCGCGCGGCTACGAGATCGTCGCGCTTGCGCGGTCGCAGGCTTCGGCCGAGCGGCTGGCGCGAGCCGGCGCCACCGTCCTGCGCGGTGACATGGGCCTGCCGGCCGAATGGTTGGCCGACCTGCCGCAGGTCGATGCCGTGATCCAGATGGCCTGCGACTTCGACGAGGCGATGGCACCGGTCGAGCGACGCCTGCTCGACGGGCTGCTGCCCCAACTCGCGGCCTCGCCGCGACCGATCCGATTCATCTACACGGGCGGCTGCTGGCTGTTCGGCCCGACGGGCGACACCGCGGCCGATGAGAGCAGTCCCTTTGCCTCCCTTCCCGCCTTCGCCTGGATGGTCCCTCATCTTCAGGACGTCCTGGGTAACAACGACATCGACGGCATCGTGATCCACCCCGGCATGGTGTACGGCGGCGATCTGAAGGGCGGCGGCGGCGGTGTGCTGCGCCGCTTCGCCCAGGAAGCCCGCGACCGCCGGGCCATTCGCGTGGTCGGCAGCGAGGCCGTGCGCTGGCCTCTGGTCCATTGCGACGACCTTGCCGAACTCTACGGGCTTGCCCTCGAACGCGCCCTTCCAGGAACGAGCTATCTCGGCGTCGCCATCGAGGGTATGCCGGTCGGCGAGATCGCCCGGACGGTGGCCCGTCACCAGGGCGTTGCCACGCCCACTATCGAAACCATTTCCGAAGACGCCGCCGCCCGGGAGTTCGGCGACTGGGCCCGCGGCTACGCCTGCAACCAACGCCTGAGCGGTGCCAGGGCCTGCCGCGAACTCGGCTGGATGCCCAAGCACCGCGACCTGACACACGATATGGAGCCTGCGACATGAATGCCCCGGCTCAGCTCGGCCAGCCGATCACGCGACGCGAGGACCAGCGGTTCCTGACAGGCCGCGGACGCTATGCCGACAACACCGCGCCCGCCGACGCGCTCGCCGTGCTGTTCGTGCGCTCGCCGCACGCGCATGCGCGCCTCGCCGGGATCGATCGCAAAGCGGCGCTCGCCGTGCCGGGCGTCGTGGCGATCTATACGGCCGACGATCTGGTCGCCGACGGCGTCGGCCATCTGCCGGCGATCAGCGAGATCAAAGACGAGGCGGGCAACCGCCATCGCGAGCCGTCGCATCTGCCGATGCCGGCCGGCAAGGTCCGCCATGTCGGGGACATTGTGGCCATGATCGCCGCTGCGACGATCGACCAGGCGCGCGATGCCGCCGAAACCCTCGTCGTCGACTACGAAGAACTGCCGGCGGTAGTAACGGCCGCACAGGCCCTGGCCGCCGGTGCGCCTCTGGTGCATGACGACGTGCCGGGAAACCTGATGTGCCGCTGGGGCAAGGGCGATCGCGCCGCGACCGAGGCCGCCTTTGCGCGCGCCGCTCACGTCTCGACCCTGTCCATCCGCTCGCCGCGCCAGATCGTCCACTATCTGGAAACGCGTGCTGCCTGGTCGGCCTACGATCCGGCGGACGACCTCGTCACCGTCACCTTCTCCTCGCAGGGTGTCCAGATCCCCCACCGGCTGATGTGCGAGCGTGTGCTCAACGTCGCCAAGGACAAGCTCCGCCTGGTCACCGAGGATGTCGGCGGCGGCTTCGGACCGAAATATCCGATCTATGCCGAATCGACCCTGATCGCCTGGGCGACGCGCAAGCTCCGCCGCGGCTTGCGCTGGACCTGCGAGCGCTCGGAACTGTCCCTGGCCGACAGCCATGCCCGCGACCTGGTGGCAACAGCCGACCTCGCGCTCGATCGCGACGGACGGTTCCTTGCCGTGCGTGTCAAAGCCGAGGCCAACTACGGCGCCTATGTCTCGATGTTCGCCCCGAGCATTCCGACCACGGGCCTCGCCAAGGTCATTTCCGGCCTCTATCGCATTCCGGCGATCCGCGTCGATTTCGACTGCGCCTTCAGCAACACCGTGCCGGTCGACGCCATCCGCGGCGCCGGCAAGCCCGAAGCCCTGTTCCTGCTGGAACGCCTGGTCGACCTGGCCGCCCACGAAACCGGGCGCACGCCGGCCGAGTTGCGCCGGCTCAACCTGCTGCGCGCCGACGAGATGCCCTATGCCGCCGCCAGCGGCTACACCTACGATGCCGCCGACTGTCTGCGCCTGTTCGACACGGCCCTGCAGGCGGCCGACGAGGCCGGATTTGCGGCACGACGGGCTGCCAGCGAAGCCCAGGGCAAGCGGCGCGGCCTGGGCCTCTCCTGCCACCTCCACGGCACCGGCGGCATCGCCGACGAGCATGCCGTGGTGCAGGTCCAGCCCGATCGGCTGATCGCCAAGGTCGGCACCCAGAGCCAGGGCCAGGGCCATCAGACGGTCTTCGCGCAGATCCTCTCGGCGGCACTCGGCGTGCCGATGGAGCGCATCGAAGTGCAGCAGGGCGATACGCGCGCCATCCCGCATGGCGGCGGAACGGGCGGCTCCTCCTCGACCATCATCAGCGGCACGACCCTGCAGCGCGCCGCCGACGTCGTGATCCAGCGCGGCCGCGATCTCGCCGCCGAGCGGCTGGAGACGTCTGCCGCCGATATCGCTTACCGCGACGGCGCCTTCGAGATCGTGGGCACCGACCGGCGGATCGGCCTGTTCGAGCTTGCAGCCTGGAAGCCGTTCGACGGCGACGCGCTGTTCGCCGACAAGATCGAGTCCTTTCCCACCGGTGTCATGGTCTGCGAGGTCGAAGTAGATCCCGAGACCGGTGCCACGCGCATCGACCGACTGCTGGCCGTCGCGGATTGCGGCACCGTGGTGAACCCGCGCCTGCTCGCCGGCCAGATTCACGGCGGCATCGTGCACGGCCTTGGCAATGCATTGATGGAAGAAGCGATCTACGACGAGGAAACCGGACAGCTGCTGACCGGCACCTTGATGGACTACGCCCTGCCCCGTGCCGAGGACGTGCCGTCGCTCGGCGTCGAGACCATCGCCACCGCGTCGCCCAACAACTTCATGGGTCTCAAGGGCGTCGGCGAACTGCCGACCAACGGCGCACCGGCTGCTCTGGCCAACGCCGTGCTCGACGCGTTGCGTCCGCTGGGCATTCGTCATCTCGACATGCCGTTGACGCCGCACAAGATCTGGCAGGCCCTGCAGCGCTGAGTCGAAGCAGCATCGCCTGGCAAAAGTTGGCAAGCCTGTGTCGTCGGGCCACAGCATCATGCCTTCGACTGGAATCAGTCGAAGGCATGATGCCGAAGGCGGAGATACCCGCGACAACGCGTATCCGTTCAATTGGAACCGCTGCACGGTTCCAATTGAACGAAAGCCGCTGTAGCTTTCTCTCGGGAGGAAACCAATGATCAAGAAAATCGCCGCCGCACTTGCCGGCGCGCTGCTGTTGCTCGCCACCACTGCCGTTGCCCCAGATGCCTTCGCCCAGGCCTGGCCCAACAAGCCGATCAGGCTCGTGGCGCCCTATCCTCCCGGCGGCCAGACCGACGTCGTTTCGCGCTATTTCGCCGAGAAGCTCACGGCGGCGCTCGGCCAGCAGGTCATCGTCGACAACAAGGCCGGTGCCCAGGGCATGGTCGGTGCCGAGATCGTCAAGAACGCCCCGCCCGACGGTTACACGTTCGTCTACGTGAACTCGTCGATGATGTGCATCAATCCCTACGTCTACAAGAAGCTGCCCTATGATGGCCTGAAGGATTTCGCACCGGTCACCCAGCACGGCCTCGCCCCGCTCGCCATGGTGACGCCGCCGTCGCTCGGCCTGAAGTCGGTGAAGGAGTTCATCGCCTGGGCCAACCAGAACAGGGGCAAGGTCAACTACGCCTCGTTCGGCACCGGCTCCTCGTCGCACATCTGGGGCGAGATGCTGAACCAGGCCGAAAAGCTCGACATGACGCACGTACCCTACAAGGGCGCGGGCCCGGCGATCCAGGATACGGTGGCGGGCCACATTCCGGTGACCATCCAGGATCTCGCCGCCAGCGGTCCGGCAATCTCCGGCGGCAAGCTCACGCCGCTTGCCGTCACGTCGACCGTGCGCTGGCCGCGCCTGCCGGATGTGCCCACCTTCGAGGAGCTCGGCTACAAGATGAACCTGGTCGGCTGGAACGGCATCATGGCGCCCGCCGGCACGCCCAAGGAGATCGTCGAGCGGGTCAGCGCCGAGCTGCGCAAGGTGGTGCAGACGCCCGAGGGCAAGGAGAAGCTCCTCGATATGGGCCTGTTCGCCACCGGCACGACGCCGGCCGAGATGACCGAGATCATGAAGACGGGCTGCCCGGCCTGGGGCGACGCCGTGAAGCGCGCCGGCGTCGAGCCCGAGTGAACCGCCGTTGAGGTGACATGCAGCGGCGTGAACGCCCCACGCCCGCTGCGCGTCGGCCCTCGGGACAGCGAGCTGCTTCGACGCCGGACGGTCGGCATGCCCAACGGCTGCTCGGGCGCTCGCGCTCCAATCGACCGTTACTGCGGCTTGATGTTCGCTGCAGCGATCACCTGCTTCCATTTCTTGTTCTCGGCCGCGATGTGCCTTGCGAGATCTTCGGCACTACCTGGTAGTTCCAGGGCGCCGGCATCGCGAATCTTCTTGATGGTCGATTCGCATTTGATGCCCTTTACGATCTCGTCGGAAAGCTTGGTCACGACGTCGGGCCGCGTGCCCGCAGGTGCCGCGACGTACCACCAGTACGCGGCTTCGAAGTCCGGGTAGCCCTGCTCCGCTATGGTCGGCAAATCGGGAGCGGCGAACCAGCGCTTCGATGAGCTCACACCCAGCGCGCTGAGCGCACCGGACTGGACGTCCTGCAGATAGGGCGGCAGGTTGTCCATGGCGATCGGGACGTGACCCGCGAGCAGAGCCTTGGTCATCGCGGCTCTGCTGCGATAGACGACATGCGCAAGCTTGATGCCGGCCCGGATCTGCAGGTACTCCATCGACAGGTGCCCCGCGCTGCCGACCCCTGGCGAGCTGTAAGTCACGTTGTTGGGGCCCTGCCACTTGCAGTAATCGATGAACTCCTTGAACGTCTTGGCGGCAAAGCTCGGATGCACGACCAGGACATTCGTCACTTCACCGACCAGCGCCACGGGCGCGAAGCTCCCTTCGATATCGTAGGGCAGGTATTTGTAGAGATACTGGTTGGTGACCGCCGTACCGAGCGTGCCGAGCAATAGCGTCAAGCCGTCAGGCGGCGCCCTGGCCACGATCTCCGCACTGACATTGCCGCCGTCGCCCGGCCGGTTGTCGACCACACAGGTCGAGGTCGTCGAGTCGGCGAGAATTTGCCCGACGATGCGAGCCAGCAGGTCACTCGTGCCGCCGGCGGCGAACGGCACGACCATGCGCATCGTCTTGCCGGCACGATTGACGCTTTGCGCCTCGCTGTGGCGAGTGAACATCGGCGCCGCGAAGGCGCCCGCTGCAAGTCCGAGAGCAAGCGCGGTACGACGGCGAATGATCCTGGTCATGGGTACCTCCATCATGGGTGGAGACCGCGCAGACGCTCCAACCGCGACCGGACCGTCGCGCAGGCTGATTCACCTTGTTTGGTTCGCCGATTGTCACTTCCCGCAAAGCGACGCGACCACGCCGAGTAACACTTCCCTACTGCTATTCAGCCGTGTTCGTCGGTAACGTTGCGCACACTTAGTGGCGTTATGATGACGGCCGTCGACAAAGAAGGGTCAGTAGACGCGAACCATTTGCCGACCCGCGAGGGTTTCTTCATCTTTCCCATGTCTTGCGATTTTTGCGCAAAATGGCGAGCGGCCGGCCATCCGGCAGGTGTACCGGAGCGGCATCGATGAGAGTTTGGGGGCGGTATGGTCAAGCGTCGTGATTTGCTGGCTGCGGGAGCCGTTTCCGCACTGGCTGGTCTGCCCTCTGTCAGCCTGGCACAGGCGCCGGCGCCCGCCGGTGCGCCGGCGCAGAACGATTGGAACGATGGCCTGGCCCATCCGATTCCCTACGAGCCGCCTCAGGGCGCTGGCAAGGAGCGCGGCTTGGTGCTCGGCGGCGGCGGCGCCTACCTTGCCTCCTGGATGGTCGGGTACTTCACGGCGCTGAAATCCAAGGGAGTGGATGTCGCGCAAGCCGACATCGCGGTCGGCACCTCGGCGGGTTCCGTGGTCGGCGCCGCGCTGATGGGCGGTCGCCTGTGGCGCTTGCGGAGCGAGTTGGACATTCTGGGCGAGTTTCCGAAGCTTTTCGCCCTGCTCATCCCCACCATGGCGCCCAATCCCAGCCAGGTGCGCGCGCGGCACATCGCAAACACCGCAAGCCAGGCGAGCCCCGACGTAATCCAATCCATCGGACGCGCGGCCATGGCGGCGCGCAACCCGGCAGGGCCATCCGACTATTTCACCACGGTCAGGCGACTGATCGGCGAGGAGAAATGGCCGTCTCCCAAGCTCCACACTACCGCGATCGATTGCTACACGGGCCAGCGGGTGATCGTCTCCCAGGCGGCGAATATCCCGATCAACGAAGCCTGCGCGGCAAGTTCATCGCTGCCGGGCTCGATGGGGCCGACATGGCTCAAGGAGCGGCTGTGCATGGATGGCGGCATCTGCCAGACCAGCACCCACAGCGACGTGGTCGCCGGTGTCAAGAAGGCGCTCATCGTCTCGCTGACAGACGGGAGTTCCGACGCGGTGAAGATCGGGCTCCGCACCTCCGGCCTGCCGAACACTCTGCAGGACGAAGTGAAGGCCCTGCAGGCCGGCGGCAGCAAGGTCATGCTGAAGGTGGTGGGCCTGCTGCCCGGCATCACCCATGTGGACAGCCTCATGGATCCCAAGTGGATCGAACCCTGTCTGAAGAACGGCCATGAGCGCGGACTTGCCGACGCCGGGGAGATGGCTGCTTTCTGGGGGACCTGATAGGGCGCAATCGCTCGGCTGGGAAGACCGACTTGAGCGGTCGGTGAGTGGATGCTCCATCAATCTGGCCCTGTCATGTCGCGGCATTGCGGGATTGTCCGACGTCGGCGAGATGCCCGCAGCCGAAAGACGATGGTGCCGATGCGCGGCCGCGCGATTTACCACGAGAACGGGGCGATCAAATACCAGGCCTTCGACCGTCATCGCGATGAATACGGCTGGACCTGAAGAACCGCTGCGATTCCAGGGCATTTTCTGCTCGTTGCTGCAGGATCGCAGTTCGTCGTGACGCGACTGGCGATGCGGGGGCAAGGACGTATCGCCGCCAAGCCTGTTATGGAGGTTCCAGAGTGGGAGCCCATAATCCCGGTTGATGCGCCTAGCTTACTTCTTAACGCGGATTTTCCCTTTCCTCGCATTGAGACCGAACTCGAGTAGCTCCCGCATGACGTCGGAACGCGTCGCGCCTTCGGCTTTGGCAACACTGTCGAGCATATCGATCAGCTGTTGAGGAAGCCGCAAAGTCACGACCGGATCGGATCCGGTGGGTGGTCGACCGGGCGTTCTCGGTTCAGAAAAGACGATGGCCAGCTTGCGCATAAATACGTAATACAGAAAATCCGATCGGCAGGCGAGCCCGGCCGCTCCTTGCTCATGAGTCGGGCGGGATTTCTGGTGATTGCGCCCGACTCCCTGAAGCGGGCTGGCCGCAAGCCGGACTGTGTGGGCAAGAATCAGCCTTGTGTTGTTCGGCCACAGCCAAGGTGCGAAAGGTTCGGCCAATTGTCTGGGCATGAATTCCGTGCCGTTGTGCTGACCGGCTGGCGTTGTGCCACAACGGATACGGTCTTCGCCGATCTGAAGGTCCCACTCGCCGTGCCCGTCATGAATATCGTCGCCAAGGAAGACGAGTGGCTGGTGAACAATCGAGGTATCACCTGTGCACAGCTACTCAAGACCCACCCATCAAGCTGGTGCTGACGCCTGAGGGTACCAAGCCCTGGATGAACGACATCGACAGTCAGGAAATCCTGTCGTTCATCAGAGCGAATGCAGGCTGACGACGCGAGGGGCCATCGGCCGCTTCGGCAGCAACGGCTCGTCGAGCAAGTGAGAATGAGTGCGCTGCGCTCTTTCGCGCACGTGTTCATTCCGCTTGATCCTGAAATTCCAGATTGCTAAGCCCGCGCTATTCCATGAGCAAATAGTGCCGCCATGCACGCAAGCTACGCTGAACCTGGGTCGTTACTTCAACTGACCCGGAAGTGGCTGGTTGCGAGCGCAATTGCGTTTCAATTCGCCTCCACACCCGCAAGAGCGACGGACGAGATTCAGGTCTACAACGCCGAGATTGCAGAGCGTGGGCAATTCACGCTGCAACAGCATCTCAATTACGTTTGGTCCGGTAGCACGACACCTGATTTTCCCGGCGGCTTTGCATCGAACCGCACGCTCAATGGAACGCCCGAGCTCGCTTATGGTGTGACCGACTGGTACGAGATCGGCCTCTACCTGCCGTTCTCTGTCGATGGCAATGGGACTTTCCTGCCTGGCGGCGTGAAACTGCGACAGCTCTTCGTCTCGCCTCACGCCGAGAGCCGCAAGTTCTTCTACGGCGTCAATTTCGAACTGAGCTACCAGTCGCCGCGCTTCTCCCAGAGCGCCATTGGCTTCGAGGTGCGCCCGATCCTCGGCGTACGCGACAATGGCTGGGAAGCCATTCTCAATCCGATCGTCGATTTCAGTTTTGCACCAAGCGGCGATATCGCTTTCGCTCCGGCGGCACGGGTCGCCCATGAAGTCGCCCCGGATACGTGGGTCGGAGTCGAATACTACGCAAACTTCAGTCCGATCGGAGCGCTCCCGTCGAGCGACCAGCAGCAGCATACGCTGTTTGGGGTCGTGAATTTCAAGCTGCTGGGCGTCGACATCAATCTCGGTATGGGCTTCGGCCTGACAAGCGCCTCCGACGCGCTGGTGACGAAGCTCATTATCGGCCGTGCCTTCTGACGCTTTCCACTGCCAACCGGCGAGACGCCATATGACTAGGTTTCGGCACCACGAGCACCACAGAACCCATCATGTCGGCTGGCTGCGAGCAGCCGTCCTCGGAGCAAACGACGGCATTGTATCGACGGCGAGTCTTGTTCTGGGTGTTGCGGCGGCCCACCAGTCGCAATCCAGCATTTTGATCGCCGGTGTCGCCGGGTTGATTGCCGGGGCGATGTCGATGGCGACCGGCGAATACGTTTCCGTCTATTCTCAGGCCGACACGGAAACCGCCGATCTGGAACGTGAGCGCCGCGAACTCGCGACGAATCAATTTGCCGAGCAGAGCGAGCTCAAGGCGATCTACGAAAGCCGTGGTCTCGACAGTGCGCTCGCGGCCAAGGTGGCAGCCCAGCTCATGGCGCACGATGCTCTCGGCGCGCACGCTCGCGATGAACTAGGCATCTCGGACTCTATGCGCGCGCGTCCCTTGCAGGCGGCCGCTGCCTCGGCGGCAAGCTTCGCGGCCGGCGCGATCGTGCCGCTCATCGTCGCAGTAGTCATTCCAAGTGAGCGTCTGATCGCGGCGGTTGCGCTGACGTCGCTCGTGCTGCTGGCGATCTTGGGCGCGCTGGCAGCCCATGCCGGCGGCGCGAGCAAGGCAAAGGGGGCTACGCGCGTCGCGGTTTGGAGTGCCTTGGCGATGGCGCTGACAATGGGAGCCGGAACGCTGTTTGGGGCGGCTGGTTGATGGTTCACGCGCCGCAACCTCCGCAGAACCCTCATCAGGACCCCGGCGTCATCCGACCCCGTGTCTCCCGGTCGATGGCCTCGCGGATCTGGCGGAAGAGATCGCGGCTGTCGGTGTATTTGCGGCCGTAGCTGAGGTTGAACCCGTAGTCGAAGTCGGGAGCGTTGCGCCCCTGATTGTGCTGCAGGATCGTCTCGATCTTGTCCAAAGCCTTGACCGCGCGGCCTTCGGGCGACGAGGCGTTCTCGTATTCGTCCCATAGGCCCACGAACTCCTCGCGCAGCGCCGCCGGCAGGGCTTCCATCAGCTGCAGGAGGTCGACCCGTTCGCGGCGCCCCTTGTCCGGCACGCTGCCTTGCGCATTGGCCGGTATGTCGCCGTTGATGGCTTCGCCGAGATCGTGCAGGACGCAGATCTTGAGCAGCTTCAGAAAGTCGAGATCGCCGAGCGCATCCTGGAACACCATGGCCGTGAGACAGAGGCGCCAGGTATGTTCCGCCGTGCTCTCGCGCCGCCCCTTGGAGGTGTAGGAGTTCCGGACGACGTCCTTGAGCCGCTCGGCTTCCTTGAGGAAAGCGAGCCTCTGGTCGATATCGGCCGGCGTCATCCCTTTGCCGTGAGCCGCGCGAGCGCCCGCGCGATCGCCTCGCGGGTCTCGGCGGGCTGTCCGGCGATCGCCTGCCCCAGCAGGTCGAGCTGACGGCGTAGCGTGTTCACCTGGTCGACCAGGTCGACCACCGTCCCGACCGAGTCGTCGTCGAAGCCCAGATCGTCGACGAGGTCGGCCAGCAGGCGCGCGCGCGCCACGTCGATCGCCTCGAAGCTCCAGGCCTCGACGCTGCCCGCCGGATGCAGCAGGCCCCGGGCAACCCAGCGCTCGACATGGACCGCCGTCAGCCGGCGATGCTCGCGCAGCAATTCGTCGAGGGTCGTCATGTGAACTGCTCCATGCCCTGGCGCGGATCATAGGCCTTGCCCGCCTCCCAGTTCTCCAGGAACTCCTTCAACTTGGCGTCGGGCTGCTCGGGCATCACGACCTTGAGCTTCACATACTGGTCACCACGCTGGCCGGATCGGCGATCGAGCAGACCGCGGCCCTTGAGGCGCAGCGAGGTGCCGGTGTTGGAGCCTGCGGGCACGTTCAGCATCACCGGTCCAGCGACGGTCGGCACGCGCACCTTCCCGCCGAGTGCTGCTTCCGTAATCGTCACCGGCAGTTCGACGTGGATGTCGTTGTCGCGCGCCTCGAAGAAGGCATGCGGCTCGACGCGGATCTCGACATAGGCATCGCCCGCTGGACGCCCCTGGCTGCCGGGCATGCCCTGCCCCTTCAGCCGCAAGGTCTGGCCGTCGGTCGTGCCCTCGGGAATGTCGATGTCGAGTGTCTTGCCGTCCGGCAGGTCGACCCGCTGCTTGCCGCCGCGCGCGGCCACGAGGAACGGCACACGCAGGCTGTAGGTCACAGGCATGCCGCTCATGTCGAAGCCGCCGCCACCGTAGCCGCGGCGCTCACCGAACATCTCGGAGAAGACACCGCCCATGTCGACGAAGGAGTCGTGGGCGCCGGCCCGCTCGTACTTGCCGCCGTAGCCGCCCGCCTGGTCGCGATAGAAGCCGCGCGGCGGCACTTCCTGGCCGGTGGCGTCGATCTCGCCCGCGTCGAAGCGGCGACGCTTCTCCGCATCGGAAAGCAGCTCGTTGGCCTGGCTGATCTCCTTGAACTTCGCCTCAGCGGCCTTGTCGCCGGGATTGAGGTCGGGGTGGTGTTTCTTGGCGAGCGCACGGAACGCCTTGCGGATGTCTTCCTCCGAGGCGGTCCTCGGCACGCCCAGGACGGAATACGGGTCGGTCATACCCTTACAAATATGCAGTGAATTGGTTGCTTACAAGTACCGAAGGCAGCCCGCCTCCTCGAGGACCGGCGCCAGACGCCGGCGCGACGGCTCCGGCAGGGCGGCGAACTTCTTGCGCAGAGCATCGTAGCACTTCCCTTGGTAGCGAAACGGCGCCTGCGCGTAGCGCCGGCCGAGCAGCTCGACGTCGAACGCCTCCCGCCCCTCCTGCAGCGCCTGCGCATTGGCATGAAGAAACGGCAGGTAGGTTACCGCGGCATGACGCAGCAGGTCCGTCACACCCTGCGGCAAGGATTCATCGGCATCGATCCACATGCCCTCGACACCGGACGCATCGTCGACCCGCATCAGCCAGCAGAACAGGTCGGGCGCGCGGCTGCGCATCTCGGCGGCCGGTGTCGGATCGACCGAGAGGATCTGGAGCTGGCCATAGATGCCGAAGTCGCCGAGCGACGGGCGCGAGCCCAGCAGGAACGGCAGAGTACGGACCTGGCGGTCGAGCGTGTCGAGGACGAACCGGTAGCTCTCCTCGATCACCGGCCGATTCTGCTCGGTACAGCCGACCAACGCCATGCGCCCGACCTGGCGGTCGTTGAAGGCCGTCATCGTCGCCTGCCGCACGTCCTGCGCCATCACCGGATCGCGCGAACTCACCACCCAGGTCTGGGCGAAGGCGCGGTCCGCGGCGTAGTACCAGCGATAGTGGAACATGATCTTGGTCAGCCACTCGTCGCCGAAATCCTCGAGCAGGTCGCTGACGAAGGCGAGCCCTGGATCGTCGGGAATGACCGAGCGGACGCCGGGATGCTCGCGCTCCAAAGCATGTGCAAGCGGCGTCGAGTCGTTCATCAGACGCCCGTCGGGAAAGCGCAGCACCGGGATCACCGGCGGCAGGCCGGCGGCTACTGCGATGTCGCGCGGCGAGCCCACCGCATCCCATACGAAGGGCAGGCGGCGGTAGCGCATCAGCGCCCGCATCTTCACCGAGTAGGGCGACGGATTGAGGCCATGCAGCCTGTAGAGGACGCCGCTCACAGTCCGAGCACGGCCTTGGCGATGATATTGCGCTGGATCTCGTTGGAGCCCGCGTAGATCGTCGAGGCCCGGTTATTGAGGTAGAGCGGCGCCGCCGTGATCCCCACCTCCGGCGTCACTGTCGGGGCGTTGTGTCCCAGCAGCCTCGCCTCCGGCTCGAACGGCGCGGCGTACCAGGCGAGCGCCTCGACACCGAGATGATCGATGCGCTGCAGGGTCTCGCTGCCCCTGATCTTCATCGCCGACGAGACCGCGCCGGGATTGCGGCCCTTGCTGAGGTCCGACAGGACCTGCATCTCGATCATCTCCAGGGCCTGGATTTCCATCTCCGCCTCGGCCAGGCGTTCGGCAAAGCTACGCTCGTCGATCAGCCGTCCCGAGCCGTCGGCGGCCTCGTCCTTGGCGATGCGGCGCACGTCGTCGATGCGGGCATAGAGATTGGGCGTATAGGCCTCGCCGCCACGCTCGAACTCCAGCAGATACTTGGCCACCGTCCAGCCCGCATTCTCGGGCCCGATTCGGTTGGCCACCGGCGTGCGGACATTGTCGAAGAAGACCTGGTTGACTTCGTGGTCGCCTGCCAGGGTCACGATCGGCGCCACGCTGAGGCCCGGCGTCTTCATCGAATCGATCAGAACGAACGAGATGCCGTCCTGCGGCTTGCCTTCGGTCGAGGTCCGCACCAGGCAGAACATGTGGTCGGCGACGTGGGCGCCGGTGGTCCAGATCTTGGTGCCGTTGATCACGTAGTCGTCGCCGTCCTGCACGGCACGTGTCTTCAGGCTCGCCAGGTCGGAGCCCGAGCCCGGCTCGGAATAGCCCTGGCAGAACACGATATCGCCGGCCACGATGCGCGGCAGGTACTTGGCCTTCTGCTCGGGCGTGCCGAACTTCATGATGACGGGGCCGACCATGCGCAGCCCCATCGAGAAGATCCGCGGCGCATCAGCCGCTGTGCATTCGCGGGAGAAGATGTAGCGTTCCGTCGCGTTCCACCCAGTGCCGCCATACTCCTTGGGCCAGTTGGGCGCCGACCAGCCCTTGTTGGCCAGCACCCGGTGCCAGCGCCGCCCGGCCTCGAACTCGGCGAAGACGCCGCCGGTCTTGCGGCCCGCCTCGCGCAGATCCTCGGTGAGGTTCTCGTCGAGGAAACGCCGCACCTCGTCACGAAAAGCCTGATCCGCGGCACTCAGGGCAAGGTCCATGGGCTTCCTCCATTTTCTTCTCACAGAGAAGCTACCGACCGTCCGCCGTCGCCGTCCAGTGCATGGCTGACAGCCGCTTCCGACGGGCGGTATGCTTCTTGCGTCGCCTTGTGTCCCGACATGCGTACCCCCTAACTTGCGTACCCAAGTGGAGATCGTGATGCGCTGGCTGCTCGGTCTGCTCGCCGCCTTCGTCGCGGTCCTGCCTGTCGCGGCGCAGGACAAGAAGGAAGTCGACCTCGCCCTGGTCCTGGCCATCGACATCTCCGGCAGCATCGACCCCGACGAGGCCCGCCTGCAGCGACAAGGCTATATCGACGCCTTTCGCGATCCAGTGATCGTCAAGGCCATCCTGGGCGGCAATCACGGTCGGATCGTCGTCGCCTATTTCGAATGGTCCGATGCCTGGGTGCAGAAGCTTCTGATCGACTGGACCCTCCTCGATTCGGAGGCTGCCATCAAAGCGTTCACCGATCGCCTCGACGCCGCGCCGATCTCGATCGCGCGCCGGACCTCGATCAGCGGCGCGATACGCTATGCCATCCCGATGTATGGCCGCAGCCCCTACGAGGCCGACCGCAAGGTGCTGGACATCTCGGGCGACGGCTCGAACAACGACGGCGGCCTGGTCACCGAGGTGCGCCAGGACGCCCTGAAGGACCGCATCGTCATCAACGGGCTGCCGATCATGAACGGCAGGCCCAACCCGTTCGGCTTTCCGGCCGAGGACGACCTCGACAAGTACTACCTTCATTGTGTGACCGGTGGCCCGCGCTCCTTCGTCGAAGTCGCCCGCAGCTTCGAGGACTTCCCCCGCGCCATCCGCAAGAAGCTGCTCCAGGAGGTTGCGGACCTCGGCCCGCGGCCCGATATCGACTTCGCTGTCCACCGGAACGGCGACCTCGCGATCGACCGCCAGGGCATCCACCTCGCCCAGAGCCCCCAGCTCAGCCAGAGCGGCCGTCGCCCCGCCCGCAACGACGACGACTACACCCGTTTCGTGCAGCCGGAATACGAACTGGGCTGCGATATCGGCGAGCGGCGCAGCCGCGACTTCTGGCAACGGCGCTTTGGCGTGACACCGGACTGACATCGCCCCACGATTGTTCTGGGGATGGATGGGCCTTTTTGGCCATAAATTGCAGTCTTGAAGCGATATCTTGAATCTATTACTTCGTTTCCACTGCAGTCTTATGCCACGAAACGGCCGCCAACCTCCTCCAACCTGTTCATTGGTGCCGAAAACGGAGTGCGACCAATCGGAACCGAGCGTTTCTTGGTGGGCGATCTCTCGTTAACAGCAGCGTTGATGAAATAATTGACGGGCCCTGCCCTGTGATATATTGATGACCTTGGATGATCGTGGCGCATCGGTTTGGGGATCGGTGCGCCAACCGCGGTCTTCCTTGTGTGTGGGAAGGTGAATTGGGATGGCTGGGTCATTACCCGAGGCCGCTACGCCTGTTTGGCGTCGCGGCGCGGAGGTTTTCGACTTCGCGGCCAGGGGTGCAACGATCACGGAACGCTTCGCCGCAACCGCAAAGGCTGCGGCGGCGTCCATTGCCATCGTTCAAGGCGCCCAGGCGGCGAGCTATGCGGAGTTGGACCGGCGATCGAACCGGCTCGCCCGCTATTTGCAACGCTGTGGAGTCTCGGCGGGCGACGTCGTCGCCTTGCGCGCCGGCCGCTCCATTCGATCGCTGACGGCGATGCTGGCGACGCTGAAGCTCGGCGCTGCCTACGCTCCGCTCGATCCGGCGGCTCCGGCCGACTATCAGGCCTGGCAGCTACAGGATTGTGGCGCCCGGATCGTTCTGGTCACGGGATGCGGCACGCGCGACCTTCCCGTCGCGACGTTCGACCTCGACGAGGCCCTGGCGGCCTGCGAAGCGGAAGACGATTGGGCCCTGGAGAACGTCTGCCGTCCGGAAGACATCGCCTATGTGATGTACACGTCCGGATCGACGGGACGGCCAAAGGGCGTGCGGGTGCCCCATCGCGGGGTGGTGCGCCTGGTGGCCGATCAGACCTATGCGCGTTTTGCGGCCGACGAGGTCCTTCTCCATGCGGCACCCCTTTCCTTCGACGCCAGCACGTTCGAGATCTGGGGAACCCTCTTGCACGGCGCGCGGGGCGTCATCGTCAAGGACGACCGTTCCTCGCTGCACGACCTCGCCGACACGATCGCCAGGAACGCCGTCACGACCGCCTGGTTCACGGCGGGTCTGTTCCACCTGCTGGTCGAACATCAGCTTGACGCTCTGAAGGGCCTGCGCCAGCTTCTCGCCGGCGGCGACGTCCTGTCGCCCACATCGGTCCTGCGGGCGCAGATGGCACTTCCCGACTGCCAGATCATCAACGGCTATGGGCCGACGGAGAACACGACGTTCACCTGCTGCTACCGCGTTCCGGCGGAGGGCTGGGGCGGTGGGCCGGTGCCGATCGGCACACCGATCAACGGCACTTATGTTCGCCTGCTCGACGACGCGATGAACCCGGTCCCCGACGGCAAGATCGGCATGCTCTATACGGGCGGCCTCGGCTTGGCGTCGGGCTATATCGGGGATGCCTGCCAGTCGGCAGCTTCGTTCGTCGCCGATCCCGAGCAGCCCGGCGCGGTTCTCTACCGCACCGGTGACCTGGCGCGGCGGCGGCCCGACGGTGCCCTCGACTTCTTCGGCCGCCGCGATCGTCAGGTGAAGATCGACGGCAAGCGCATCGAGCCGGGCGAGATCGAGGAAGCCTTGCGGCATGACAGCTGCATCGCCGACGCCGTCGTGACGGCGGCCCGGAACAGTGCCGGCGCGCCGGTCTTGACGGCCTATCTCAAGCCGGCCGCGGGTGCCGTCGACCGCGCCACGTTCGCCTCGACGGCCCGCGAGCGCCTGCGCGGCGCCCTGCCGCCGCACCTGCAGCCCTCGCGCTTCGTGGTGCTGGACGAGTTTCCCCTGAAGCCGAACGGCAAGGTCGACTACGACCGCCTGCCGACACCGCGTGTCCTTCCCGATGCATCGCTTGCTTCGGGGAGCGGCGATACCGAGCAGAAGCTGCTCGATATCTTCTCGCGCCTGCTCGGCGTGAAAGCCGTCGGATCGGCCGCCAACTTCTTCGATCTCGGCGCCACGTCCCTGAAGCTGGTCGAAGCGCATGCCGCCATCGAACAGCTATGGCCCGGCACCGGCGTCGTGGCGCTCTTCCGCCATCCCAACGTTCGCGAACTGGCGCAGGCGATCGACGGGCGTGGCGATGATCTCAAGACCGCTGCGCAGCGCCGCGCCCAGCAGCAGGCGGCTGCCCTCAGGAACATCCAGCGAGCCCGATCGGCGCGATGACCATTCCGGAGAATGCCGTCGCCGTCATTGGACTGGCCGGCCGCTTTCCCGGTGCAGACGATATCGCGCAGTTCTGGCGGAACATCCGCGCCGGCGTCACCTCGATCAGCCGCTTCTCGGAAGCGGAACTCGAGGACTCGTTTTCGGCGGAAGTTCGCCACAGCCCGAACTTCGTGCGGGCCCGCTCGATCCTGAAGGACGTCGACAGGTTCGACGCCGAGTTCTTCGGCATGCTGCCGCGCGAAGCGGCCCTCACCGATCCTCAGCACCGGCTGATGCTGGAATGCGCATGGGTCGCCCTCGAGGACGCCGGCTACGATCCGGCGACGTATCCGGGCTCGATCGGCATGTTCGCTGGTTCGAGCATGAACACCTACCTGCTGACCCACGTGCTGGCGGAGCGGCTGAATGCCGACGCGTTTGCCAGCGACTACCAGGTGGGCTCCTACGACACGCTGCTCGGGGCGCTTTCCGACACGCTGGCGACCCGCATCGCCTACAAGCTCAACCTGCGCGGGCCGGCGATGACGGTGCAGAGCGCCTGCTCGACGTCGCTGCTCGCCGTCGCCCAGGCCTGCCAGAGCCTGCTGCTCTACCAGTCCGACATGGCGCTGGCCGGCGGCGTCTCGGTCACCTTCCCGCAGAAGCGCGGCTACCTGCACCAGGAAGGCGGCATGGTCTCAGCGGACGGCATCTGCCGGCCGTTCGACCACAAGGCGACCGGCACCGTCTTCGGGGACGGCGCCGCGATCGTGCTGCTGAAGCGCCTTGCCGAGGCGATCGAGGATGGCGATCACATCTATGCAGTGATCCGCGGCAGCGCCGTCAACAATGATGGCAGCGACAAGGTGGGCTTCACCGCTCCGAGCGTCCATGGCCAGGCCGAGGTCATCGCCGCAGCGATCGCCGCCGCCGACGTGGAGCCGGCGTCGATCGGCTACCTCGAATGCCACGGCACCGCGACGCCGCTTGGCGACCCGATCGAGTTCGATGGGCTGGTGCGCGGGTTCGCTGAGCAGACGGTCGACAAGCCCCACTGTGCCCTGGGCTCGGTGAAGGCCAATATCGGCCATCTCGATGCCGCCGCGGGCGTCACCGGCCTGATCAAGGCGGTGCTCGCCCTGCAGCACCGCGAGATTCCGCCCCTCACCAACTTCGAACGGCCGAACCGCCATTTGGGGCTGGCCGGCAGCCCCTTCTATTTTCCGACCACCCTCGCGCCCTGGACGACGGCCGGTGCGCCACGACGTGCCGGCGTGAGTTCCTTTGGCGTCGGCGGCACGAACGTCCATGTCGTGCTCGAAGAAGCGCCGGTTCTGCTGCCCTCCCGCCGCGAGGCGCCGACGCGACGTCACCTCCTGCCGCTGTCCGCCCGCAACGATGCGGCGCTGGGCGACGCGGCGATCGCCCTTGCCGATCACCTCGAGGCCCATCCCGAGGTTGCCCTCCAAGACGTCGCCCATACCCTGCAGACCGGCCGTCGGAGCTTCGATCGCCGCATCGCCGTCACAGCGGACTCGCGCGAGGAAGCCGTCAAGGCGCTGCGGGCGTCGGCTCCCGCAACCACGGGAACGGCAGCAGCACCGGTAGCAGGAGGTCGCCCGCCCCTGGTCTTCATGTTCCCTGGTCAGGGCGCACAGCATGCCGGCATGGCGCGCACCCTTCATCGCGACCAGCCGCTGTTCCGCGAGCTGGTGGACCAAGGCATTGCCATCGCCTCGCCGACCGTCGGCGCCGAGCTTCGCACGCAGCTCCTCGATCCAGCGGCGACGAACAGCGAGGCAACGCTGTTCGCGCAGCCGGCGCTTTTCATCTTCGAGTACGCCCTGGCCCGTCTCTACATGTCCTGGGGCTTCGAACCCGATGCGATGGTGGGACACAGCGTCGGCGAGTTCGTCGCGGCCTGCCTCGCTGGCGTCTTCTCGTTCGACGAGGGATGCCGGCTGGTCGCCACGCGGGCACTCCTCATGCAGGCACTGCCCTCCGGTGCCATGCTGGCAGTCCGCCTGTCCGAGGCCGAGCTCGAGCGCAAACTGGGCGACACGCTCGACATCGCTGCGATCAACGCTCCCTCGCTGTGCGTCGTTTCCGGCCCGCAAGCCGACATCGACAGGCTCAAGGCACGCCTCGACGCGCGCGGCGTCATGAACCGGCCGCTGGCCGTGTCGCATGCGTTTCACTCGCGAGCGCTCGATCCTGTCCTCGGCGCCGTCGCGGAGGCTGCGGCAAGCGTTGTCCTGGCCGCCCCGCAACGCCGCTTCGTGTCGAGCGTCAGCGGAAACTGGGCCGACCCGGCACAGGTGACGGATCCCCAATACTGGGCCCGCCATGGCCGCGAGCCGGTGCGCTTTGCCGATGCCATCGCGACGGTGGTGGGCGACGGAACGCCCTTTCTGCTCGAAGTCGGCCCCGGCCGTGCGCTCTCGGCGCTGGCCGCCCAGGCCGTCGATCGCCGCAAAGTCCGCGGCGTCTCGCCGAGCCTCGCCGACGCGGAGACCGAAGACCTTGGCGACGCGCTGACCGCGCTCTGGAGCGCAGGCTTTGCGCTCGATTGGGCGACGGTCGGTGCAGGTGGCGGCCGGCGCATCGCGCTGCCGACCTACCGCTTCCAGCGCACGCGCCATTGGATCGAACGCACCACCGGCCGCACGGCAGCGCCACAGCCTGTCGTCGTCGAACCGCCGCCGTCGACCAACGTCACGCCGGCCTCAGAGCAAGCCGCGGGCTCGCGCCTCGAGACCCTGCAAGTCGAGATCATCGGCATTCTGGAGCACCTTTCCGGCGTCTCTTGTGTCGACCCGCAGGGCAAGTTCGTCGAGCTCGGCTTCGACTCCCTGCTGCTGGGACAGGTCGCCCGCGCGGTCGAGAAGAAATTCAAGACACGGGTCACCTTTCGGCAGCTTCTCAAGGACCTGCCGTCGGCCGCGCTGCTCGCCGCCCATCTCGACGCCACCTTGCCCACTGGGCTGCCCGCTGGCCCGCACGCCCAGGAGCGGCCAACCAGCCGGCCGGCGGCCGCCCCCAAGCTCGTCGCCACACCGCTTCCACGTGACGAAGCACCGGCGCGCATAAGGCTTTACCAGCCTTCGGCGGCCAAGGCCGCCGGCACTCTGACCAACAGGCAGCGCGACTACATCGAGGAGCTGGTCCGCAAGACCAACGCACGCACGCCGTCGGCCAAAGCGAGCACGCAGCGCGACCGCGCGGTGCTGGCCGATCCACGGACCGCGGCAGGCTTCCGGGCGGAGTGGAAGGAACTCGTCTATCCGGTCGTCGCTGCGAGCGCCAAGGGCGCGCATATCCGCGACATCGACGGCAACGACTACCTCGACCTGGTGAATGGCTACGGCCAGACCTTCTTCGGCCATTCGCCCGAGTTCGTCACCAAGGCAATCGCCGCCCAGCTCGAAGAAGGTTTTCCAATCGGCCCGCAGACTCCGCTTGCCGGCGAAGTCGCCTCGCTGGTCTCCGAGATGACGGGCAACGAGCGCGTGACGTTCTGCAACACCGGCTCGGAAGCGGTGATGGCCGCGATGCGTGTGGCCCGTGCGGTGACCGGCCGCGAGCGCGTCGTCGTCTTCTCCCACGACTATCACGGCCAGTTCGACGAAGTGCTGGTGAAGGCTGGCGGTGGCGCCACCGGCACGGCCGTGCCGGTGGCGCCGGGCATCCCGCCGGAATCCGCCGTCAACATGACGGTGCTGCCCTACGGCGACCCGGCAAGCCTCGACTCGATCGAAGCCAACGGCGACGATATCGCCGCCGTGATGGTCGAGCCGGTCCAGAGCCGTCACCCCGACCTCAGGCCGCAGGCGTTCCTGCAGAAACTGCGCGCGCTCACCGAGGCGAGCGGATCGGCGCTGGTCTTCGACGAGATCGTCACGGGCTTTCGCGTCCATCCCGCCGGCATGCAGGCGGTTTTCGGCATTCGCGCCGACATGGCGACCTACGGCAAGGTCGTGGGCGGCGGCATGCCGATCGGCATCCTGGCCGGCAAGGCGCGTTTCATGGATGCGCTGGACGGCGGCGCTTGGCGCTATGGCGACGATTCGATCCCCGAGACCGCTCCGACCTTCTTCGCCGGCACGTTCGTGCGCCATCCTCTGGTGCTGGCAGCGGCACGCGCCGTGCTGCTGCATCTGAAAGAACACGGCCCCAAGCTGCAGGAACGCCTCGCCGCCCGCACGGCCGGCCTCGTCGAGCGGCTCAATCGTGACCTTGAACGCCGCGGACTGGCGACCCGCCTCGAGAGTTACTCGAGCTGGTTCTACGCGACCTTTGCGGCCGAGGGTGCGCTGGCCTCGCTGTTCTGGCCGCAGATGCGCCAGCTCGGCGTGCACGTGCAGGAAGGCTACCCCTGCTTCCTGACGACCGCGCATTCCGACGCCGACATCGCCGCCATAGAAGTGGCCTTCAAGACCACGCTCGACGCCCTGGAAGACGGCGGCATCCTGGAGAGCACGTCCCCGACGACCGGCTCCGTCGCGACGGCGGTACTCGACGAAGCGCCGCTCACCGAGCCTCAGCTCGAGATCCTGGCGGCCGCCCAGATCGGCGACGACGCCTCCTGCGCGTTCAACGAATCGATCAGCGTGACGTTCGACGGCGCCCTCGATGTCGCTGCCCTCTCCCGGTCGCTGAATGCCGTGATCGCCCGCCATCAGGCGCTGCGCGGCCGCGTCGACCGCACCGGCGATCGTATGCATTTCGCGCCGTCGCTGACGCTCGACCTGGCGCCATGGGACCTGTCGGGCGAAGCGGATCCCGCCGCCGCCCTGGCGCAGATCGTGCGCGAGGATGCCCGAACGGCCTTCGATCTTTGGAACGGCCCTCTGGTGCGCGCGACGCTGTTGCGGCTGGCGCAGGACCGGCACGTCCTGGTGCTGACAGCGCATCACATCATTTGTGACGGCTGGTCGATCAACATCGTCCTCAGCGATCTTGCCGCACTCTATCGGGCGGCACGCGCGGGCCAGACGGCCGACCTGGCGCCGGCGCCGCGTTTCTCGGATTACGCCCTCGATCAGGCGGCGACGGCCGCGAACCGCGCTGAGGACCTGCGCTACTGGACGAACCTCTTCGCCGATCCGCCGGCGCTGCCCGACCTGCCGACCGACCGCCCCCGTCCGGCGCAGCGCAGCTACGCCGGCGCGACCTACTCGACGGCCATCGATGCCGATCTCGCCAACACACTGAAGAAGACGGGTGCGACCAACGGCGCGACACTCTTCGCCGTGTTGTTCGCCTCCCTGCAGACGCTGCTCGGCCGGCTGTCCGGTGCTGCAGACGTCGTGATCGGCGTGCCGGTCGCCGGCCAGTCGATCGACGACATGCCGGGCCTGCTCGGACATTGCGTGCAGATGCTGCCGTTCCGGGCACCGATGGCTTGGGACGAGCCGTTTACCTCCCACCTCGATCAGGTGGCGCAACATCTGCTCGACGGCTTCGACCACCCGCGCTGCACGTACGGCACGCTGGTGCGCGGCCTGCCGCTGCAGCGGGTCGCCAATCGGCTGCCGCTGACCGAATTCCAGTTCAACCTGGAGCGGCTGGCGGAGGCGCTGGATTTCGGCGGCGTTGCCGCCACGGTCGTGCCCAACGCCAAGGCGGCCGTGAATTTCGACCTGTTCGTCAACGTGATCGACTCCGCCGCCGGCCTGCGCATCGATTGCGACTACAATCGCGATCTGTTCGACGAGGCGACGATCGCGCGCTGGATGGTGCACTACCGGCAGCTGCTTGCCGGCATCGTCACCCAGCCGACGACATCTCTGTCGACCCTGCCGCTGCTGACCCGCGAGCAGGAGCATTTCGTCCTTGATACGGTGAATGACAGCGCCGCCTCCTACCCGGAGGAGAGCTGCGTCCACGACCTGTTTGCGCTGCAAGCGGCCCGCACGCCCGACGCCGTGGCCTGCATCGACGGAGCCGGCGCGCTGACCTATGCCGAACTCGATCGGCAGTCGAGCCGACTGGCCCAGGAGATCCTCGGTGCCGGCCAGAAGCGGCACGGCCGCATTGCCGTCGCCGTCGACCGTTCGCGGATGCTGCCGATCGCACTGCTGGCGGTGATGAAATCAGGCCATGCCTACGTGCCGCTCGATATCGGCCAGCCGTTTGAGCGGCTGAAGCAGATCGCCGTCGCCGCCCAGATCGACGGCCTCCTCTGCCTCGACGATCGCATCGCGGCGATCGCCCCCTATGCCTTCGCCGTGCGGCCCGATCGCGTCGATCTCGGCGGACGAGTGCTGCGCCAGACCCTTCCGAAAGTGTCCAGCGACGCCACGGCCTATGTGCTCTTCACGTCGGGATCCACCGGTGTTCCCAAGGGCGTCGAAATCGGCCACCGCGCCCTGACCAATCTGTTGAGCGACGTCGTGAGCCGCCTCAAAATCGGCGCGAGCGATGTCGTAATGGCGTCGAGTGCGGTGACCTTCGACGTCGCAGCCACGGAGATCTACGCGCCGTTGATCGCCGGTGGACGGACGGTCCTCTGCGAGACCGACGAAGTGCGGACCGGCGTCGAGCTGGTGGCGCATGCGCGCCGGACCGGCGCCACCGTCCTGCAGGCCACGCCCACCTTGTGGTCCATGCTGCTCGAGGCGGGCTTCGTATCGTGGCCGGGGCTTCGCATGATCACGGCGGGCGAAGCGATCTTCCGCGACACCGCCGACCGGTTGATCGCCGGGGGCGGACGGCTGTGGAACCTGTACGGCCCGACCGAAACGACCGTCTATTCCGCCGGCGGCGAGATGCACACCAGCGAGGCTGGCGTGACGATCGGCCGGCCGATCTCCAACACCCAACTCTACGTGCTCGACGCGCGCGGCCAGCTGGCCGCGCCGGGCGTGGTCGGCCAGCTCTTCATCGGCGGTGACGGTCTCGCCAAGGGCTATTTCGACAACGCCGACCTTACGGCGGAGGCGTTCCACGCGATCTCGCTGGCCGGTCGGGCGCCGCAGCGCCTCTATCGTACGGGCGACCTCGCCCGGCTGCTGCCCAGGGGCGAGATCGAGCTGCATGGCCGCGTCGACCATCAGGTGAAGTTGCGCGGCTTTCGGATCGAGCTCGGGGAAATCGAAAACGTCCTGCGCAAGGCGCCGAACGTCGGCGACGGCGCGGTCGTGCTGCGCCACGATCTCGGCGCCGATCCGGCCCTGATCGGCTATGTCGTCGGCAAGGCCAAGCCTGCCGACCTCCAGTCCTTCCTGGCCGCCCGGCTGCCCGACTACATGGTGCCGACGCGATGGGTCGAACTCGACGCCCTGCCACTGTCGCCCAACGGCAAGATCGCTCGCAACGCCCTGCCTCGGCCGGCCGCGGCGCGCCTGGTCGAGGCGGCCGCGGTCAGGCCCCGCACGGCGCTCGAGACGCGGATCACCGCCATCTGGGCCGAGATCATCGGCCTCCCCGATGTCGGCATCGACGATCCCTTGTTCGCTTTGGGTGCCGATTCGCTGCAGGTCTTTCGCATTGCCGCCCGGCTCGACCAGGAGGGAATCGCGATCAGCGCCCGTGACCTGATGCGGAACCCGACGGTCGCCGCCTTGGCCAAGACGCTCGAAGATCCTGCCGAGCCGTCCGCCGCAGCAGCGCCACGGCGCGCCCCCTCGCTTGCCGACTTCCGTCGCGGCGCACGGCGGCGTAGCCTCAGCCCCTGACCTCGGGCAATGACCAAAGGCGACCTCGACGATCGACAGGCGGCGGACGGCGATAGCGGTCCGGTGGCCTATACGTGCACCCTGCTGCAGGATCGCTTCTGGGAGCAGCATCACACACGCGGCCCGCAAGGGCTGAATGTCGCCATGCGCTGGCTGGTGCGCGGCCGGCTGTCCCATGCCGCGGCCAAGGGCGCCCTGCAGGCGCTGATGCGGCGCCACGAGATCCTGCGCACGTCGTTTCAAAAGAAGAATGGCCAGTTGGCGCAGATCGTCTGGCCGGACTGTGTCCTGAAGCTCGACGACATCGACCTCACGGCGCTGGCACCCGAGGAACGCGAGAAGCGCGCCGAGGAGATCGCCCGCAGCCAGGCAGTCGAGCCCATCGACCCGGCGAAACCGCCACTGCTGCGCGCCGCCCTGCTGCGCCTCGCAACCGATCGCAGCGTGCTGTTGCTCACGATGCATTCGATGATCGTCGACGGCTGGTCGACCGGGCTGATCGCACGGGAGTTTCGGGCGGCGGCCGAGGCGATCGAGGCCGGCCGGGAGCCCGACACCTGCGAGCCCGACCTGCAATTCGTGGACTATGCGCTCTGGGAGCAGGAGCTGCTGTCGAGCGGGGATCTCGACGAGGCGCAGAGCTATTGGCGGCAGCATCTGAGCGGCGCCGTCGGAACCGAAGTCCCCCCCGACCATGAGGTCGCGCCGACAGCACGGAAGGGCGAGCAGACGCATGTCGCCTCGCTGGTGCTGGCGCGCGAGATCGGACAGGCGGCCGAAGCCTTCGTGCGCCGCCATAACGTGACCTTGTTCAATCTGTCGGCAGCGGCCCTTGCCCTCATGCTCCACCGCGTCACCGGAGAGGGTGAGATCGTGTTCGGCTCGCAGGTCGCCAATCGCGGCGAGCCGGCGGCGGCCGAGCTGATCGGCCCGACCGTCAATGCCGTCACCTTTTGCCTCCCCGTGGACGAGGGCGCGACCCTGGCGGCCTTCGTCGCATCGTCTGCCACGCGCATCCAGGAAGCATTGCGCCACGAGCGCCTGCCGTTCGAGATTGCCGAGACCTTCCAGGCCGGAAACCGCGAGCGGCCTCTCCATGCCGTCAACCTGGTCCTGCATCGCTCCTACTCCGGAACGACCGAGACCGAGCACGACACCGGCGGGCGCTTCAGCCTGGTCTCGCTGCCGTCCTACTCGTCGGGCACGCAATGGCCCCTGAATTTCTACATGATCAATCGCGACGAAGGGTGGCGGCTGTCGTGCGAGGCCGATGCCGCGCTCTACGATGCGGCCACGGTGAGCACGCTTCTCGAAGCCTGGCGGAGCTGCCTGGAGGTGCTTGCCACTGGCTCAGACGAGACCATCGCCCAGTGCACCGAGGTCCAGGCCATCGCACCACACCACAGCACGTTTTCCCTGGCACAGCTGCCTTCGCCAGCCGGCAAGTCGATCCCGGTGCAGGATCCGGAGCGGCAGATCGTGCGCTTCAACGAGCATGGCAGGCTGACGCCGATCACCCTGCTCAACAACCGTTCGATCTACTATCAGCTCGCCCGATTGCTCGGCGAAGATCGGCCTCTCACCGACATCCTGATGTATCATCAGGCCGGGCCGGTGGATCTCAGCGCCTGCGCCTTCGAGGATTTCGGCGACTACGCGGTGAAGCTGATCCGCTATGCCCAGCCGCGCGGCCCCTATGTTCTGGGCGGTCACTGCGTCTACGGCGTCCTGGCTTTCGAAGCGGCGCGGCGGCTGCGTGCCATGGGCGAAGACGTGCCCGTGGTCGTGCTGTTCGACAGTTGGGCGCCCGGCTACCGGGAGGAGATGTCCCGGCTCGACCGCACCTTGCGCAACCAGCAGCTCCGTCTCAATCACTACAAGAACCGTCTGAAGGAGTTCCGTCGCGGCGAACTGGGCTTCGACGACATGGTTCGCAAGCCGGTGCTCTATCGTCTCGGCCTGCTGCCCAAGGATGCCGGGCCGGAACGGCGGGCGCTGCCGGGCGAATGGTTCGACGACCAGATCTATGACCGGGTCACCCGCTACCGGCCGTCGACCTTCGACGGCGACGTCGTGCTGTTCCGCACCAACGACGCGCTGCGCGGCCGCCTGTTCGACGAGCAGATGGGATGGGCGCCGCTGGTGACCGGCCGCCTGACCAAGGTCGATGTCGACAGCGGTCATTTCGACATGTTCCGCGAACGGCCGGCGGCCGAGATCGCTGCCGCGCTGCGAACCCGGTGACCCTCCTGCGACTGCTTCTGCTCGTTTCGCTGCTTCTCGTCGTCGTGGCCGCGGCCGCCGGCTGGTTCGTGTTCGTGCCCCGCCTGCCCGCGCCCACCGGACCGCAGGCGGTGGGGCGCAGCGAGGCGACAATCCGCGATTCGTCGGGCCGGCCGATCACGATCGAGCTCTGGCACCCGCGCGAGCTCAAGCCCTCCTCCCCCCTCGTCCTCTATTCGCCGGGCTGGGGCGCCACGCGGCTGCAAAGCCGGGTCCAGGTCGCAAATCTCGCCAGTCACGGCTTCGTCGTCGTCGGCTGCGACGACATTGCCAATGATGTGGAGAACGACCCCGAGCGCGGCCTCGGCCTGGAGCTTGCGACCGACGCCGACGCCGCGGAATCGATCGCTCGTGCCGGCCGCCATGCCGTCCAGCAGGGCAAGAGGCTGCTCGAGATTCTCGCGGCTCTCGGCGCCGGACAAGTGGCCGCCGTGGCCGGTCGGCTCGACCTGTCGCATGTCGGCGTGCTCGGCTACTCGATCGGCGGTGCCGCGGGGCTTGCCGCCGCCGCGACGGATCGCCGGATCGTTGCCGTGTTCAATATCGACGGCGGTCTGTTCGGGCCGGCCCCCGACGGCATCGTCGTCGACAACTACTTCCTGCTGTCGAGCCGCGAGGCCTTTCCGTCCGCGCAGGAACTGGCCTCTCCCGATCCCTTCACGCGCAACTACGCCCGGATCAGCGCGATGGACATTCCGCGCAACACGCAGCGCATGGCCCAGCCGCGGAGTTACTGGGCAATGATCCCCTCGGTCGGCCACGGCGACCTGTCCGACGGGCTGTTCGCCCGGGCCGGCTGGCGTCCTGGGCGAACCAACTTCGAACGCGCAGCCGTGAACCGCGCCATCGAGGGCTTGCAGGTGGCCTTCTTCCGCAGCGCCCTCCTGGGCGACGATGGCCCACTGCAGTCCCTGCTCGGCCGCGACGATCAGACCGTGCGTTGGATCAGCCCGACCTCGCCCTCGGCCGGAGCCGCCAAAGCGCGGCAATAGTCGCCCGGCGCGAGATACAGCCACCAGGCCGCCGACGCCCCGGGTGGCGGCGTGACCATCCTTGGCTGGGCCGCCTCGATCGACACCTCGAATTCGTCGAGCGGGATCAGCAGGCCCGTGCCCAGCGCTTTCACGACCGCTTCCTTCAAGGTCCAGATACGAAAGAAGGCCTGCTGCGGGTCGGCGTGCCGCTCGATCGCGGCGACTTCGTTACGATGGAAATAGCGCCGCGCGAGGCCGAGATGATCGACGCTGCGCACGCCTTCCAGATCGGCGCCGATCTCCAGCCCCTCGCTCACCGCCAGCAGGGCGCGATCCTGCGAATGGCTGAGGCTGAAATGAACGTCGGGCCGATCGGCGAGGCGTGGCTTGCCGAATTCGTTCTCCACGAAGGCGAGGCCCCGCGGATCGCGCCCGAGATACGCTCCCAGCAGCGCGCGCACACGCGAGCGCGCGGCGACGAAACGCTGCTGCAGCACGGCCGTCACGAAGCGCCGGCTGCGCGCTTTCTCGGCGTCATTGAGCAAGGCCTCGCCCGCGTCGCCAGACAAGCTGTCGCTGTCCAGACACCATGACCAGAGGTGGATTTCATATCGACGAGGCCGCGGAAGGGTCATGGTTCGCAGGTCATCATGGAGGCTCTTAGGCCGCTTGACCAGAGTACGCGACCGCCCATGGCGCCAGGCCGATCACGGCATCGGCGACAGGACGACCAGAAGGTCGGTCAAGCGGCGGACTTGAAGAGGCAAGGTCGACGCGATCAGGTCGAGGGCGATATCGGTCCGCCGTGCGTCGAACGATCCCGTCACGGGAATGTCGTGCAGGCTGCGATCCGTCATCACGATGCGGCCGGCCCGGTAGCGTTCGAGGTCGGCGACGACGTCCGATAGCGGCGCCTGCTGAAAAGCCAGGCGATCGTGGCGCCAGGCCTCGACCCGGGCGAGATCGGCTTCGCGGACCTCGCCCATCCGGCCCGCGTCGTAGCGCACTTCCTGGCCCATGACGACCTTCACCGGCGACTGGTTGGCGAGCGACACGTCGACCGAACGCGCCACGACCGCCACTGTGACCGCGCCGGCTGCCAGCCTGACGTCGAAGGCCCCGCCTTGTATGCGTACCCGGCCGCCCAGGGCTTCGACGATGAAAGGCCGCGTCGCATCGTCGGCGACATCGAAGAAGGCTTCGCCCGCCTGCAGCACGACACGACGCTCGGCGGCCGTAAAATCGACCGACAGTGCCGATGCGCCGGCCAGTTCGACCTTGGATCCGTCTTGCAGCGTCAGGCTGCGCCGTTCCCCGACACCCGATCGCAAGTCGGCGAACAGGCCGGGACGCCACAGCACAAGCCCCGCCGGCACCGCGAGCGCAGCCATAGCCGCGGCCGTGAAGAAAAAATGACGACGACTGGCCCGCCGAGCGCGCGGTGGCGGCGAACGCATCGCCGGATCGGCAGCAAGCGGCGCTATGTCCGGCGGAGTCGTTGCCGCGGGTGGTGCAGCGTGAAACCGCCGGGGCGGCGGCGGCGGTGGGCGGTTGGCGAAAGCCGGGCCGATCTTGCCGACCCGCATCCAGACCTGCTGCGCCTGTATCCACGCCTCTTCGTGGCGGGCGTCGGCCTGGAGCCATTGCTCGAAGGCAGCGCGATCGGAATCGCTTGCCTGCTTGCTCTTCAAGAGCACGGACCAGCGAAGCGCTTCTTCGATCAGCGGATCGGGAGGTTGCTGCATGACGGCCCGTCTACAGTGTCGCGAGACGAGGCGCCATGCAGCAAGAACGCGCTACTGGAGAAGCGCTAGAGCTGAACGAGGGTCTCGAAACCGCCGAACGCCATACGTTTGATGTCGAACGGCATGCTCTCCATCGATCCCTGCGTGCGAGGGTCGGCCATCACCTTGGCGTTGACCTTGTCGCGGTGCGCACGCGACTTGTAGACGATGTAGGAGAACAGAACGGCTTCGTTCGGCTTGGCCTTGATGAGCTTGGGAAACGGCAGGCCGAACTTGTTCTTCAGGTCGTCGCCGACGCATTCGCGATACTCGAGCGCGCCGTGCTCGCGCCAGACCTTGCCGGCCTTTCTGGCAATGCTCTTGTAGGTGGCCAGATTCTTCTTCGGCACGACGAGGACAAAGCCGTCGACATAAGACATCCGTAGCTCCTTAGAGGTTGGTGAGGGCCGTACGAGCTACGGAATTGCACACCGACTGTCAATCCGGCCGCAACACAGCCAGAGCAGAGAGTCGCTTCACGGCGAAGTCGAGAAAGGCGTCGATCCGGGGCGCGCGATGAGCGCGTCCCTTGGTCAGCAGCTGCACCGGCAGCGGCGGCTTCTCGTAGCTGCGCAGCAGGCGAACAAGCCGTCCTGCCGCGAGGTCGTCGGCAATCTGATACGACAGGAACTGCGCAACGCCACGCCCGTCCCGCACCGCCCGCAGCCGGGTTTCGACGTCGTCGACCCGCAGCCGGCCGCCAAGATGCACGGCGGCCCCGCGCCGGCTGCCGGCGAAGCTCCATTCCAGGGTGCCGCGCGAGGTGCCGAGCAGCGCCTCGTGCTCAGCGAGATCGGCGGGCGCGCGCGGCGTGCCGTGCGCGGCGAGATAGGCCGGGCTCGCCACCCACTGCCGCCGCACATGGCCGACGACACGAGCGGTCAGGCTCGAATCGGCCAAAGCACCGATGCGCAAGGCGACGTCGATGCCCTCGTCGATCAGATCGACATTGCGATCGTTCAAGAGCAGCTCGATCTCGACGTCCTCGTGCCGGTCGAGAAAGCCCGTGACGACCGGTGCGACATGGCGGCGGCCGAACTGCACGGGTGCCGTGATGCGCAAGAGGCCGCGCACGGGCGCCTCGCGGGCGCCGATGGTGGCGTTCTCGTAGTCGGCAACGAGCGACCGGGCACGCTCATAGAAGGCACGCCCCGCCTCGGTGGGCGCCAGGCGCCGCGTCGTGCGGTCGACCAGCCGGACACCGATGCGATCCTCCAGTGTCGCCAGGGCGCGCGTCACGGCGGGAGGCGAGCGGCGCAGCCGTTGAGCCGCACGCACCAGGCTGCCCTCTTCCACGATCCGCACGAAGATCGAGAGCTCATCGAGACGGTCCATGTCATTATTCCAAATTTTGGAATTATGACTTTTACATTCCTTCAATTATCGGCGCAATGCTCGCCCCCTATGTTGCAGGCGACACCAGGAGGATCGAGATGCTGACCGGAAGTTGCCTGTGCGGCGTCGTCGCCTACGAGGCCGACGCGCCCCTCGAACGCATCGTCCATTGCCATTGCCGGACCTGCCGCAAGACCCATGGCTCCGCCTTCTCGTCGGTGACAGCGGTGCCGCGAGCGTCTTTCCGCTGGACGCGCGGCGAGAGCCAGCTCGGTGCCATCGAGTCTTCCCCCGGCAAGTTCCGCCGCTTCTGCAGCACCTGCGGCTCGCACGTGATGGCCGAACGGACCAACCAGCCCGTCGTCTTGTTGCGTCTGGGCTGCCTCGACACACCGGTCGGCGAGCGGCCGGAGGTCCATATCTGGCGCTCGGATGCCGCGACCTGGTACGACCCCAAGCGAACGGCACCGGAAAAGCCGGAGGGACTGTGATGACCGCCGATACCCTGGCCTTCCTGCCGTTCCATGCCGACGAGCTGGCGGCGCAGGCACTGGCCGGCAAAGGTGCGGGCCGCGCGCCGATCCGTCCCTTCATGCCCGAGCAGCATCGCGAATTCTTTTCGCTGCTGCCCTACCTTTTCACCGCGACGCTCGACGAGCGCGGATGGCCGGTCGCCTCCGTTCTGACCGGCCCCTATGGCTTCGTGACATCGCCCGATCCGACGACCTTGCGCATCGCCGCGCGGCCACGCCTCGACGATCCGGCCGCGTCCGGCTTCACCGTCGGTGCCGAGATCGGGTTGTTGGGTCTCGACATGACGACGCGGCGTCGCAATCGCGCGAACGGGCATATCGTGAGCTCCGGCGACGGGCTCGACGTACGGATCACGCAAAGCTTCGGCAACTGCGCGCAGTACATCCAGGTTCGTGCACCGGTTCCCCGTCCTGTTGCCGCTGCGGTGACGGCGGAGATCGTGGAGGGGCTGGATGCGTCGGCGCGGACCGTGATCGCGCGGGCCGACACGCTCTTCGTCGCCAGCCGCTCGCGTCGTGAACTGGGCGCCGAGGGCGGCCTCGACATGTCCCATCGCGGCGGCCGGCCAGGCTTCGTGCGCGTGGCCGACAACAGGCTCACCATTCCCGATTTTCGCGGCAATCGATTCTTCAACACGCTGGGCAACCTGCTGGGCGATCCGCGCGCCAGCCTGCTGTTCGTCGATTTCGACTCAGGCGATCTGCTCCAGCTGCAGGGCACGGTGACGATCGACTGGCAACCGGGCGGCGTGACCGGCGCCGAGCGGCTATGGCAGATCGACGTCGAACGGCTCTGGCGTCGGCGCGACGTGTTCCCTTTCCGCTGGCGGTTCGGCGACTATGCGCCGACCACGCTCGCGACAGGAACGTGGTAGCGCCGGTCTCTCAGATGCTCTCGGTCGGGCGCAGCCGCGCCACCATCGCGTCGAGTGCCAGGATATAGGAGTTTGCGCCGAACCCGGCGATCATGCCTACGGCTGCCTCGGCCGTGACCGATCCGAACCCGCGCTTCTCGATATTGGTCATGTGTATCTCGATGGCGGGCGCGGAGATCGACCGCAGGCAATCGCGTAGCGCGTGCCCGGCATGAAGAAACCCGGCTGGGTTGAACAGCACGCCGTCGATCTTGGCGCGGTCGGCGCGATAGATCGCCGACACGGCCTCGCCTTCCGTGTTGGTGTAGAGGATTTCCAACTCGACCCCCAAGCCCTTGGCATGGCGCCGCAGGGCGGCATCGAGTTCCTTGGCCGTCGTCGTCCCATAGAGCTCCGGCTGGCGATGGCCGAGATACTCCATGTTAGCGCCCTGAATCAGCAGCAGCTTCATTACACGCCCCTCCCGACACCGGACGCGACCTCTCCCACAAGGTCGCGCTCGCTGGACGAGCTTAGTGCACTTTTCTCAACTGCTGAATTCTCCTGTTCCGCATCTCAGCGCGGCAAAGTTGTAGTCCCCATCAAATTTTCATCAATCGCGCGGGCACATTGACGGCCTTCGCGAATCGCCCAGACCACAAGGGATTGACCGCGCCGCATGTCGCCGGCGGCGAACAGGCGGTCGACCGACGTCCGGTAATTCTTCACGTTGGCCGCAACATTCCCCCGAGGATCGAGGGTGACGCCTGCCTGCTCGAGGAGGCCTGCCTTGCGCGGCCCCAGGAAACCCATGGCCAGCAGCACGAGATCGGCCTTGAGCTCAAAGGCGCTACCTGGGACTTCCTGCATGGCCATCCGGCCATCCGCCCCCTTCACCCAGTCGATGCGCACGCATTCCAGCGCCTCGACCTTGCCGTTGCGGCCGACCGCCCGCTTGGTGAGCACAGCAAAGTCGCGCTCCGCGCCTTCCTCGTGCGAGGACGAGGTCCGCATCTTCAGCGGCCAATCCGGCCAGGTGAGCGACTTGTTCTCGTGCTCCGGCGGCCGCGGCATCACTTCGAGCTGGGTCACCGAGGCCGCGCCGTGGCGGTTCGACGTGCCGACGCAGTCGGACCCCGTATCGCCGCCGCCGATGACGATGACATGCTTGCCCTTCGCCGTGAGCGTGCCCTTGGGCGCCGCCCGAGCCTCGTCGTCGCCGGCATTGCGCTTGTTCTGCTGCGTCAGGAAATCCATCGCGAAATGAATGCCCTTCAGCTCGCGCCCCGGCACTTCGAGATCGCGCGGCCATTCCGCACCGCCGGTCAGGGCAACCGCGTCATAGCCTTCGAGCAGCGACTTCACCGACAAAGTGGCGCCGACTTCGACGCCGGTCCGGAACTCCACGCCTTCGGCCTCCATCTGGCGCATGCGCCGATCGATGAGGTGCTTCTCCATCTTGAAGTCGGGGATGCCGTAGCGCAGCAGCCCACCGACCCGGTCGGCCTTCTCGAACAGGGTCACCGAATGGCCGGCGCGCGCGAGCTGCTGGGCACAGGCAAGGCCTGCCGGGCCGGAGCCGACAATGGCGACGCGCTTGCCGGTCTTGTGCGCGTGCGCGAGCGGTTGGATCCAGCCCTCCTCCCAACCGCGATCGACGATGGCGCATTCGATCGATTTGATCGTCACCGGGTTGTCGTCGATGTTCAGCGTGCACGAGGCTTCGCACGGCGCCGGGCAGATGCGGCCGGTGAACTCGGGGAAATTGTTGGTCGAGTGCAGCACTTCGAGTGCGTCGCGCCAGCGGTCGCGGCGCACCAGCTCGTTCCACTCTGGGATGATGTTATTGACCGGACAGCCGTTGTGACAGAACGGAATACCGCAATCCATGCAGCGCGCGCCCTGCCGCGACATCTCCGCCGGCGGCAGGGGCAGCACGAACTCGTTCCAGTTCTTGAGGCGCGACTCGACCTTTTCGTAAGGCCGATCCTTGCGCTCGATCTCGAGAAAGCCCGTGGCGAGACCCATCTTTCAAAAACTCCGTATCGTCGCTGTGCAGATCCCTCGCTTGCGCTCGGGAAGACGGCCGCCGGCCGTCACTCCGCCGCCACGGCCTTGGCCGTTGCCCGTTCACGCGCCTGCAGAAGCGCCCGCTTATAGTCGCGCGGCACCACCTTCACGAAGCTCTGCAGAGCATTGTCCCAATCCTCCAGAAGCGCCCGCGCCCGCGCGCTGCCGGTGTGGAGGTGATGGCGCTCGACCAGGATGCGCAACCGCTCCGCGTCGAAGCGCAGCACGTCGCCCATGCCGTTGTCCTCGACGCTGGGTGCGCGCTGCCGTGGCCGCTCGGGATCGTCGCTCGCACCCGCCGACGACTCGACCTTCTCGAGGTCGACCATGGCGGGATTGCACAGATCCGTGAAGCGCGCCTTGGGGTCATAGACATAGGCGATGCCGCCCGACATGCCGGCCGCGAAGTTGCGCCCGGTATCGCCCAGCACGACGACGACGCCGCCGGTCATGTACTCGCAGCCATGGTCGCCGGTGCCCTCGACGACGCAGACCGCGCCCGAGTTGCGCACGGCGAAGCGTTCGCCGGCCACACCTTCGAAGTAAGCCTCGCCGCCGATTGCACCGTAGAGCACGGTGTTGCCGACGATGATGTTCTCGAGAGGATTGCGCCTGGCGCCCTTGGGCTGGCGTACGACGACGCGGCCACCCGACAGGCCCTTGCCGACATAGTCGTTGCCATCACCCGACAGTTCCAGTGATACGCCGCGTGCCAGGAAGGCGCCGAAGCTCTGACCGGCGGTGCCGGCAAGCTTCACGGAGATCGTATCCTCGGTGAGACCGGCATGGCCCGTGCGCTTGGCGACCTCGCCCGAGAGCATGGCGCCGACGGTCCGGTTGACGTTGGTCACCGGCAGCTCGATCTGAACGGGCTCGCCCTTGTCGAGCGCCGGCTGCGCCGCCTCGATCAGCCTGTGATCCAGGGCCTTGTCGAGGCCGTGATCCTGACGCTCGCAGTTCCAGATCGCCACGCCCTCGCGGGCCGGCGCCTGATAGAGCAGCTTCGACAGATCGACGCCGCCCGCCTTCCAATGGTCGAGCGCCCGGCGCATGTCGAGACGGTCGACCCGGCCGATCATCTCGTTCAGCGTTCGGAAGCCCAGCCGCGCCATGATCTCGCGCAGCTCCTCGGCGACGAAGAAGAAGTAGTTGATCACATGCTCGGGCTGGCCGGTGAAGCGCTTGCGCAGCACCGGATCCTGCGTCGCCACACCCACCGGGCAGGTGTTGAGGTGGCACTTGCGCATCATGATGCAGCCGGCCGCGATCAGCGGCGCGGTGGCGAAGCCGAACTCGTCGGCGCCCAGCAGCGCGCCGATCGCCACGTCACGGCCGGTGCGCAGGCCGCCATCGACCTGCACCGCGATGCGGCCGCGCAGTCCGTTCAGCACCAGGGTCTGCTGGGTTTCGGCAAGGCCGATCTCCCAGGGCGAGCCGGCATGGGTGAGCGAGGTCAGCGGCGAGGCGCCAGTGCCGCCTTCGAAGCCCGAGATCGTCACATGATCGGCGCGGGCCTTGCTGACGCCGGCCGCAACCGTGCCGACACCGACTTCGGACACCAGCTTCACGGAGACGCGGGCCACCGGGTTGACGTTCTTCAGGTCGTGAATCAGCTGCGCCAGATCCTCGATCGAATAGATGTCGTGGTGCGGCGGCGGCGAGATCAGGCCGACGCCCGGCGTCGAGCGCCGGACGCGGGCGATGTTCTCGTCGACCTTGTGGCCGGGCAACTGGCCGCCTTCGCCGGGCTTGGCACCCTGCGCCATCTTGATCTGCAGGTCGTCGGCATTGACCAGGTACTCGGCGGTGACGCCGAAGCGGCCCGACGCGATCTGCTTGATCGCCGAGCGCATCGAATCGCCGTTGGGCAACGGCTTGAAGCGATCCGCCTCCTCGCCGCCTTCACCGGTATTCGACTTGCCGCCGATGCGGTTCATGGCGATCGCGAGCGTGGTGTGTGCCTCGCGGCTGATCGACCCGAAGCTCATCGCGCCGGTCGCGAAGCGCTTCACGATGTCGGCGGCCGGCTCGACCTCCTCGATCGGCACGGCGGCGTCGGCCCACTTGAATTCCATCAGGCCGCGGATGGTCAGCAGGCGCTCGTTCTGCTCGTTGATCGAGGTCGCGAAGGCCTTGTACTCGTCCGACGAGTTGCCACGCACCGCGTGCTGCAGCTTCGCGACGCTTTCCGGCGTCCAGGCATGATCCTCGCCGCGCAGGCGGAAGGCATAGTCGCCGCCGGGATCGAGCATGTTGCGGTAGATCGGATTGTCGCCGTAGGCGTCTCGATGGCGGCGCACCGTCTCCTCGGCGATCTCCTGCCAGCCCGCGCCCTCGATCGTCGTGGCGGTGCCGGTGAAGTACTTCTCGACGAAGCCGGAATGCAGCCCGACCGCATCGAAGATCTGCGCACCGCAGTAGGACTGGTAGGTCGAGATGCCCATCTTGGACATGACCTTGAGCAGGCCCTTGCCGACCGCCTTGATGAAGTGCTTCTGCACCTCGTAGGGCTTGAGCGGCAGCGCGTTCTGCACGCGCAGCTGGTCCAGCGTCTCGAAGGCGAGGTAGGGGTTCACCGCCTCGGCGCCGTAGCCCGCCAGGCAGCAGAAGTGATGGACCTCACGCACCTCGCCGCTCTCCACGACGAGGCCCGTCTGGGTCCGCAGGCCGCGGCGGATGAGATGGTGATGCACGGCGGCGGTGGCGAGCAGCGCCGGGATCGGCACCCGCTCGGCCGACACGGCGCGATCCGAGAGGATCAGGATGTTGCGGTCGGCCAGCACATGATCGGTCGCCTCGGCGCAGACCCGGTCGAGCGCCTTCTCCAGGCCTGCCGCGCCTTCCGACGCCGGCCAGGTGATGTCGACCGTGGCCGTCCGGAAAGCGCCGTCCAGCAGCTCCTCGATCGAGCGGATCTTCTCCAGCTCGGCGTTGGTCAGCACCGGCTGCGACACTTCCAGCCGCTTGTGCGTGCCGGCATGACGGCCGAGCAGGTTGGGGCGCGGGCCGATCATCGAGACCAGCGACATCACCAGCTCCTCGCGGATCGGATCGATCGGCGGATTGGTGACCTGCGCGAAGTTCTGCTTGAAGTAGTTGTAGAGCAGCTTCGGCTTCTTCGAGAGCACGGCGATCGGCGTGTCGGTGCCCATCGAGCCGATCGGATCGTCGGGCTCCTTGCTCATCGGCTCGAGGAAGAACTGGATATCTTCCTGGGTGTAGCCGAAGGCCTGCTGGCGATCGAGCAAGGTGCTGGGATCGTTGGACGGCACCGGCGCCGGCGCCTCGGGGATCTCGGAGATTTCCTCGAGCTTGTGCTGCGTCTCCTTCAGCCACTCCTCGTAGGGCTCGGCCTCGGCCAAGGTGCGCTTCAGCTCCTCGTCCTCTACGATGCGACCCTGCTCCAGGTCGATCAGCAGCATCTTGCCGGGCTGCAGGCGCCACTTGCGCACGATCTGCTCGTCGGGGATCGGCAGCACGCCCGACTCGGAGGCCATGACGACCTTGTCGTCCTCGGTCACCAGGAAGCGCGCGGGCCGCAAGCCGTTGCGATCGAGCGTCGCGCCGATCTGGCGGCCGTCGGTGAAGGCGATGCAGGCCGGCCCGTCCCACGGCTCCATCAGCGCCGCGTGATACTCGTAGAAGGCCTTGCGCTTGCCATCCATCAGCGGATTGCCGGCCCAGGCCTCCGGGATCAGCATCATCATCGCGTGGCTGAGCGAGTAGCCGCCGGCCACCAGCAGCTCCAGCGCATTGTCCACGCAGGCCGTGTCCGACTGGCCGTGCGGGATGATCGGCCACATTTTGTCGAGGTCGGCGCCGATCAGGTCGGATTCCATCGTGCGCCGGCGGGCATACATCCAGTTGACGTTGCCGCGGACGGTGTTGATCTCACCGTTGTGCGCGATGAAGCGATAGGGATGCGCCAGGCGCCAGGACGGGAACGTGTTGGTCGAGAAACGCTGATGGACGAGGCAGAGCGCCGACTCGCAGAGCGGGTTGCGCAGATCCTCGTAGAAGCTCTCGACCTGATGGGCCAGCAGCAGGCCCTTGTAGACCACGGTGCGCGTCGAGAAGGACGGCATGTAGAGCTGCGACAGGCCGGGCAGCTTGTGCTTCTTCTCGAGGTCGACCAGCGGGTTCTGGGTCTGCTTACGGATCGCCAGCACCTTGCGCTCGAAGGCGTCCTGGTCGGCGACCTTGGCGCCGCGGCCGACGATCGCCATGCGGATGACCGGCATGGAGGCGATCACCGCCTTGCCCAGCCCCGCCAGGTCGGTCGGCACGTCGCGCCAGCCCACCAGCTTCTGCTTCTCGACCTTCACGAAGTGCTCGAAGCGCTTCACCGCGAAGGCGCGCGCCTTCTCGTCCTGCGGAAGGAAGCACATTGCCACCGCGTAGTGGCCGGGCTCCGGCAGATCGACGCCTTCCTTGCGCGCCCAATCGCGCAGCAGGGCGTCGGGGATCTGGATCATCGCGCCCGCACCGTCGCCCATCAGCGGGTCGGCACCGACCGCGCCGCGATGGTCGAGATTGACCAGGATGCGCAGGCCCTGGCTGACGATATCGTGGGTTTTTCGGCCTTTGATATCGGCCACAAAGCCCACCCCGCAGGCGTCGTGTTCGTTCCGCGGGTCGTACAGTCCCTGTCTTTCAGGCAATCCCATGCGTCGTTCCTGCTGGCGCGCTAGCTGGCCCAGCATCCCCCCTGGATGCTTTGGTGAATATGGCATTATTAGCGCGGTCGCCGGGCCGGGCGAAAGCAATTGTTGCGTCGCAAAAGGCACTGTAACTTGCCCGCGCAAGCTCCTGGGGGAGATGACGGGAAAATGTCGCTGAGGTCGTTCTACCGCCTGCCGGCCTGCGCCGTGGCTCTCGCCACGGTGACGGGCCTCGGGGCCTGCACCGGTCAGGGTGCGGCCGAGGCCTATACCGGCCCGGGCTGGTACCTTGAGAGGTCGTATATCGTGGTCGGCGGCGGCCCGAAGGTGTTCGGCGGCCCCTTCTCCTATGACAAGTGCGAGGAAGAACGCCTCAAGCTCGGCCCCGAGACCTCACCCGAGATGCTGTGCGTCAACCACCCGGGCAAGCCGAAGAAGTACGGCCTGTACTGAGCCGGCGGGGTCACCGCACACCCCCGGCAAGAAGACACGTCTCTACCCGATCGCCATCAGGCTGGCATTGCCGCCAGCCGCCGCCGTGTTGACGCTGAGCGAGACCTCGTCGAACAGGAATTCGCGCGGATAGGGCGCGACGTATACCGGGACGATCGGTCCCTCCCGGCCCGCCATCGTCGCCAGCACCGCCTCGAGGTCGCCCTCGCCGCCGGAAAACAGAACCGCCCGGATGTGCCGATCCGTCGCGTCGGTCGTCGGCCGGTTGCCCGTTTCCTTCACCAGGTCGACTTGCGCCTGGCGCTGCGCCGCGTCGAAGGCGACGCAGAGAACCGTCCCCTTGGGCCGCAGCCGATAGGTGTTGCGCTCGCCGACCGGGCCCGGGAGGTCGCCGCCTGTGATCTCGCCGCCCGTGATCTCGATCGCTGGCCGCTGCGACAGCAGGCGATGGACATAGAGCGGCCCGCCGGCCTTGGGGCCGGTGCCCGAGAGGCCGTGGCCGCCGAACGGCTGCACGCCCACGACCGCCCCGATCATGTTGCGATTGACGTACTGATTGCCCGCCATGCTCGCCACCGCCGCGCGCTCGATCGTCTCGTCGATGCGGCTGTGCACGCCGAAGGTCAGGCCGAAGCCGGTGGCGTTCACGGCCTGGATGGTCGCCTCCAAGCGCTCTCGCGGATAGCGCAGGACATGCAGTACCGGCCCGAACACCTCGCCCGGGAGATCCACGACCCTGTCGATCTCGATCAAAGTCGGCGGAACGAACGTGCCCTGCCGGCAGGCATCGGCGAGCACCTGCTGATGCACACGATGGCCGCCCGCCCGCATGCGCGCGAGGTGGTCCTGCAGGCGCTTCTGCGCCTCGACCGAGATCACCGGCCCGACATCGACCGACAACCTGTCGGGCACGCCGACCTCGAGCTCCGCCATCGCTCCCTTGAGCAAAGGCAGGACCTTGTCGGCGATATCCTCCTGCAGGCAGAGCACGCGCAACGCCGAGCAGCGCTGTCCCGCGGAATCGAAGGCCGAGGTCACGGCATCGAGCACGAGTTGCTCCGGCAGGGCCGACGAATCGGCGATCAGCGCGTTCTGTCCGCCGGTCTCGGCGATCAGCGGCAGCGGCCTGCCGTCACGGCCAAGACGCCGCGCCAAGGTTCGGTTGATCGACTGCGCCGCCTCGGTCGATCCCGTGAACACCACGCCGGCAACCGCCGCGTTCGCAACCAATGCCTTGCCGACCTCACCGTCGCCCGGCAGGAACTGCAGGACGTCGCGCGGCACGCCGGCCTCGTGCAGCAGTGCCACGCCGAGGGACGCGATCAGCGGCGTCTCCTCGGCCGGCTTGGCGATCACGCCATTGCCGGCCGCCAGCGCCCCGGCGATCTGGCCGATGAAGATCGACAGCGGAAAGTTCCAGGGGCTGATGCAGGCCACAACGCCCAGCGGCCGGTGCGTGGCATTGTCGAAGCCTTCGACGCAGCCGGCATAGTAGCGCAGGAAGTCGACGGCCTCCCTCACCTCGCCAACGGCGTTGCCCAAGGTCTTGCCGGCCTCGCGCACGATCGGCCCCAGGAGATCGGCCAGGCGCTCCTCCATCAGGTCGGCGGCCCGACGCAGCATGCGGGCCCGCTCGATGGGCGCCGCCTGCCAGGCTCGTGCCGCGGCGCAGGCACGATCGACCTGCGCTGCGGTGGCCTCGATGACCTGGCCGACGACGTCGCGATGATCCGCCGGATTGAGCATGTCGCGCGGCGCGCCTCCATCGCGACTATCGCTCGCGCGCCCCTTCGTCTCATCGCCAAGCAGCGGCACGGCGGCCAGCGGACGAACGGCCTGGACGGTCTTTGCAAGTGACGCCAGGACCTGCTCGTTCGACAGATCGAGGCCGCGCGAATTGGGCCGCGACCTCCCGAAGAGATCGCGTGGCAGCACGATCTTCGGATGCGGCGCGCCCACGGGCTGCACGGCCCGCGCCCGCTCGACCGGATCGGCCAGCAAGGTGTCCAGGCCGATCTCGGCGTTGGCGATCTGGTTCACGAAGGACGTGTTGGCGCCATTCTCCAGCAGGCGGCGCACCAGATAGGCCAGCAAGGTCTCGTGCGTGCCGACCGGCGTGTAGACGCGGCAGGGCCGGTTGAGCTTGGTTGGCCCCACGACCTCGTCGTAGAGCGGCTCGCCCATGCCGTGCAGG